>Ga0209417_1000276_pt1 | contig 133545 bp, 97 predicted proteins | sample RifGroF2_FD_184002 | JGI IMG/M metagenome (GOLD analysis project Ga0209417, IMG submission 184002) | Groundwater microbial communities from Rifle, Colorado, USA - Groundwater F2 (SPAdes) (version 2) | ecosystem: Environmental > Aquatic > Deep subsurface > Groundwater | place: Rifle, Colorado... | reverse complement strand
AATTTTAAAGTTAAATCGTTAAAAAATTTCATCTCGTTTTTTTCTCGAAGATAAAATATTACTTTTTAGAAGAATACTCTGAATGTCCCTTTTTATCAACAAAAGATAGTTTATGGACAGACACTAAGTAGTGTCAGCAAGGAGAGTCAATAACATTCAAGCTATTCAGCATCCCTTCCCACGGTGTAGTTTCTCCATTTTTCAATTACCTTTTGCATATCATCAGGTAATTCAGATTGAAATTCCATATATTTTCCAGTGGTAGGATGAACAAAGCCGAGGGAGCGGGCATGCAGCGCATGGCGCGGTAGAAGCGCGAAGCAATTTTGTATGAATTGCTTGTATTTTGTAAATGTGGTTCCTTTTAGAATTTTATTTCCTCCGTAGGTGTCGTCATTAAAAAGGGGGTGACCTATATGCTGAAAATGCACGCGTATCTGATGTGTACGACCGGTTTCTAGGCGGCACTCAACAAGAGAAACGTAACCAAAACGCTCAAGAACTTTGTAATGCGTTACAGCGTGTTTTCCATAATCTCCTTCCGGAAATACAGTACGCACCCTGCGGTCTGAAAAGCTGCGCCCAATATGCCCCGTAATAGTTCCCTCATCGGGTTTTACATCTCCCCAGCATAAAGCTATATAACGCCGAAACGTAGTTTTCTGAAAAAACTGTAATGCAAGTTTGCTGAGCGCAAGTTCATTTTTCGCAACAACAATGAGACCTGTCGTATTTTTATCAATGCGGTGTACGAGTCCCGGTCTGAGTTCTCCGGTTTTAAAAAGCGGCAACTCTCTAAAATGATATGCCAACGCATTTACTAATGTCCCTGTATAATTGCCATATCCGGGATGCACCACCATCTCAGACGTTTTATTTACGATTACAAGATCGTCGTCTTCATAAATAATTTCAACAGAAATATCCTGAGGAATTAATTCAATTTCGCGCTTTGGATGCGGAAGAAGAATTGTAATTAAATCGGATGGTTTAACCCTGTAATTAGATTTTACAGGAACATCATTAACCCTAATACAACCTGCCTCTGCAGCATTCTGCACCTTATTCCGGGAAATTCCTTCAATACGGTTGGTAAGAAATTTATCAATACGTAGCAGGGACTGACCTTTGTCCACATCGAAACGGTAATGCTCGAATAAATCATTTTGCCCCGTACTTTCGTCGAGTTCATCAATGTCTTCGTCTGCTGGAGTATCTGTCATTTTTAGCTACGTAATATTTTGAGGTGTTTGATATATTTTGTTGATTTTGTCATAAAATTTGCAAGGTATAATCACATAAGATATTTTACTACACAAACGAGCAAATTTTTTGCCAAAATCATTTTATTGCCATTTGTATTAACCCCGAGCTTAGCTCGGGGTTATCAATATTCGATTCCTCTGGAGTCAGCAAATAGATATAAAAAGCGATATTAATAAAAATCACGCAACGCCTCAAAAAATTATTACGCGTAATAATTTTAATTTCTGTTTACCTGACAATCAAAATTTTTCTTGAATATTTCGATCTACCGGGAGTGATGATTGTAACAAAATAAAAGCCCGCGGGCAGCGATGATACATCAATTTGCTCCGGCAGCTGATTTTGAGAAACAACTGTTTTTCCGCAAATATCTGAAATAAACATTGACGACTGCATTAAATTCAGTTCAGGAGGATAATTAAAATACAGTGTAGCGCAGGCAGGATTGGGGTAAACCTGAAAATGTTCCGTTTTCAATTCTGAAATAGTCAGAGGAAGCTCCTTTCCGAAAAGAGGCCGCATCATCAGTGCTCCCTGAATGCTTGATTGTTGCCATACGCCGGTAGTGTTGTAATACAAATTATTTTGCGAGCTTCGGTTTTTATCAAGCCCTATATTCAGGTTATCGGTAGTTGTCATAATTATTCCTAAGAAAAAATTTCCTGTTGGAATAATTATAGGATTTGTAAATGTAAATTGTGTAAATTCATTAATTTCATTACTGTATTGAACTCTTTCGCCAATTTGTGTATAAAGCGTATCTCCCGGCATTCCTCCGTTTTCACTCCACACGGCAATGGTAAAATATTTCCCGCTTGTAAAATTTCCATAAACATGATTAAAAAATATACTGATGCCGCGTAAAGTATCTTCTTTATAGTTATTAAATTTATAGGCAAGTTTTGAACCTTGGGCTCCCTGTCCGCTTAAACCGTATTTTCTTTCAGCAGAGCCATCATCGTAAGCATAATAGTTAGAAAATTTCTGTTGAAAACGTGTAGTATCATTCCAACGCATATATTGAGCAATATTTGTACTGTCATTTATTTTCAGGTAGGCTTTCATTTCAAAATTTGCAGAATCTTGCATCATAGATGAGAATGGATATGAAAAAGTAATTTGTACATCAAAAAGAGTATTAGCTTCGGCATTTAAACTATTTTCTAAAGTATCGGGTACAGTAATTCCTGACGGATCTGTAAAATCCAAACATCTGTCAACATTCCAGCCTACTGTTTGGCCAATGTTTCTATATACATAGATTAAATGTGAAGATAAAATACTAGTACCTACAGCTTGATAATGTGTCCAAGGCATAGCATCATAAAATTTCAGAGCAGATCGTATCGGATATACAAAGCCAATATCTTCGGTAATGGTATCTCCCATGAAACGGTTTGTATCTAGATATACGTAATCAATATGCCACTGGTCGAAATTACTTAACCAGCTTGGTTCGCTCTGTCCGCCATAACTGAAATAATTTTTAAAACGGAAACGAAATCCGTTTTGCAAGAAAATTGTGTCTGTAATGGGTTTCATTACCAAACGAAAAACACTCCCCGTTGTGTCAGAGGAACTCCAGTACCAGTGCCATTGCTGTGTTACAGGAGAAAACAGCTCAAGAACAAGCGAATCTTCTTCTTCAATGGAATGACCAAGACCTTTTGACTGATAATAAAAGCTGATATAAACCGAGTCGGAAGGCAGATAATTCAATTTTATTGGTTGGGATGTAAGATAATCTGCAACAAGCGCAGAGCCTGGTACAAGATGCGGATACAGACTGCCTAAGGGATCCAGCCCATCGAATGTTGCTACACCAATAGAGGGAGGATCAATAGGGTATTGTGTATTAATAAATACCGAATCATTCGACCACAGATTCAAATCAGGGTAAATTCCGGGTTTAGAAAAATCATCAAAAAATGGAAGCGACAAAGTATCGCTCATCGCTTGCTTTTTCAGTACAGAAGAAGCGTTTTCTCTGATATACTTTTTTATTACAGGATTATAATCCAAATCAGACTCATACTCTTGACCGAAAGCAAGCAGAGAAGACCAGAAAATAAAAAACAGAACAGAAATACTATAAATTTTCTTCATCAGGTTCGTTTGTTTGTTTGTTAAGGGAATCAGCTTTTTCCTCAGGGTCGCCTTTACCTAATACAAGGTCAATACGAGAACCCTTTTCAATGATGCTGCCTTCAGAGATTTTTTTCCCTTTATACGATTGTTTCAAAACATTATTCCTTGCAATATCCGGTACATATTTGCATTTGCCGACTTTCAATCCATAAGTTTCAAGGACAGCCTGCGCCTGCCTCAATGAAACGCCAACAATGTCGGGCATTTTAACGCGTTCTGGAAACATGGAATTTACGGTAACAAAAATCAGGCGTCCGCTTTTAACATGAAAATCAGCGGGCGGATTCTGGTCAACAATCATTCCTTTTGGTTTATCAGACAGATATACAGAGTCGGTTATAACACAAGTCATTTTCAGATCATCAAGAATTTTAACAGCTTCATTGTACGTGATGCCATTCAGATTGGGCACAGGAATTGCTTCTCCATGCCGCGTATAAATATCAACAAAAAACAAGGAACCCCAAAGCAAAACATTTCCCAAAATAAGTGAGATAATGAAATGCTTTAAAAACTGCTTGCTGAAAATAAATTGTTTAAGGCTCATGTTTTTTTTACTGTTATTTACTGATGTTACGCAAAATGTTCTTATTATTCATTTGTTGGAAGCCGGAAGTTGCTTTGTTCACAGTCTACAGTCTACAGTCTACAGTCTACAGTCATGCCGACTGCTGACTGCTGACTACTGACTGCTGACTACTGACTACCTGACTACTGACTACCTGACTACCTGACTATTTCGACATCCGACCTTTCGACCTCCCCGCAATTTGCGTATCATCTTTATAAAAAATACAAAATTAATAAACGAGGCTTACAAAATAAAATTATAAACGATTAATTAAAAAAAAACCTATGATGTTGCAAGTTACAGGTTAAAAGTAATTGAGCTGTTCGACAAACTTAATTCGACCACTGCTATGAAGGCAAACAGGCTCGCTTCGACCAACTCATCGCATAGCAGCACATTGCACTATATCACTTGTCGAAATTACCTTGCACTCTTCAAATACAAATTCAAAACTATAACAAATTTCATAAATCATATAGGACTATCGTCTATCCATAAACTCAGTGTTTGGTTCAGAATGTTCGAGTTCAAGGTGATACATTGAGCTTGCCGAAATGCTTGCGAAATAATAAAAATTAGGAGTTTACTGATGTAAATGACTTATTTTTATGATGAGCATAACGCAGAAACTTGCCTGCAAGCAAGCAGGTCGGACATTATGGACAAACACTTCTAATTGAATTTTCTTTTTACAACATCCAAAAAACCAAGAGTAGTTTCATCTTCCTCATTCCATTTAAACTGATTTTTCAGGAATTCGCTTGCCTCGGCAAAACTACTGCATTTATTTAAGAAAGTTACCGTTTCTGAAAACATTTCAGGGTTTTTATCAAATAATTTATTTATAAATAATAATTTATCGGCCAGACCAATTTCCTGCGAGATGTCAGAAATTGATTTTTGCTGAAGCTTTGTTGCAAAATCCTGCTTAACATCTGATTTTGAAAGCACATCTATCAGTGCTTCTTTCTTAACTTCTTCAGCAGTTTTTTCCTGTTTAACAATTTCTGTTTTTTCAACAATTATTTTATTTTCATTTTCTTCTTTAACCGGAGCTATAATTTCTGCAACAGGTTCAAAAATTATTTCAGGAGCTACTTTTTCTTCAATAACAATTGGCGTTTCATTAATTATTGCGACTTGTTCTTCTTCAATTATTATATCTTCCTGTGCCTGCTTTTCTTCTTTCTTTTTTGACTTTGAAAAAATCTGCTTCAACTTGCTTTTATTTTCCTTTTCAGAAGATTCTGCAATAATCTCAGACACATCCATAGTTTTTTTATTGATGTTATTAAGTTGAATAAAATAATCATACAATTCGCGGATTTTTTCAAGCCCAAGATCAATTTCAATCTGAGGGATTTCCTTTGCGTTTTCTACTTGTTGTATCCTTTTCCACAGGATATTGAATTCATCGTGTTTCTTTTGAATTTCTTCTTTCATTTTTACTCTGTCCATCCGGAAAAACAATTTATGTTAATAATTTGATAAATGAAAAATCATTGTATAAAACGCAAAACCTGTTTTTTTGTTATTTTTGCTTAATGTTCTTTTTTAAGGTTTTCTTTTTCGGCGGATTATTCAATCATTGGATTTCTGTTTAGGTTTTAAACATAGTAGATTCTCCCACTCTAACTCCTACTCCTAAATCCTAAATCCATAATTTACTTATCCTCCCTAAAGAACCGCTATAAAAGTACATATTGAAATTTAAAATACAAATTTGAGTCTTCTCCGAAAAGTCTTTTTTTGCCACAAAGACTCAAAGACCCTAAGTTTCACAAAGGCTATGTGTATGAATATCATAATTTTGTGTTTCTTTGAGTCTTCGTGCCTTAGTGGCTGATTTTAATATGTGCTTTTCGGAGTGAATACAAATTTAGATACTTTGTAAAACAAATAGCAAGAATGTTTTTAGAAAAAAAAGTAGACGGTACAAACAGAAAGGGCTGGGTGGAAGTAATCGTGGGCTCTATGTTTTCAGGCAAAACCGAAGAATTAATCCGACGTTTGAAACGTGCAAAAATAGCGCAACAGCGGGTTGAAATATTTAAACCAACCATTGATGTTCGTTATTCAGAAGAACAGGTTGTTTCCCATGATTCCAATGCAATTCATTCAACTCCGGTTTCCAATTCCGCAGAAATTTTATTGCTGGCAAACGACGTGGATGTAGTGGGAATAGATGAAGCGCAATTTTTTGACAACGGATTAGCAGATGTATGCAATACTCTTGCGAATAATGGGATTCGTGTAATTGCAGCGGGTCTTGATATGGATTTCAGAGGCAAGCCTTTTGGACCGATCCCCTCGTTAATGGCTACGGCAGAATATGTTTCAAAAGTACACGCAATATGCATGCATTGTGGCGAACTTGCTCAGTTTTCATACAGAAAATCCAAAGCGGAAAACATAGTGTTGCTTGGGGAGAAAGATGTGTACGAGCCATTATGCAGAAGATGCTTTAATGCACAAAATCCGTGATATTATGTGCGGAAGATTCAAATTAACAAAAAAGCAGCAGGAAGTAGTTGACCGCTACAATGCAGAAGTAGAAAGGCTTTTTGAAGAAATGTACAATGCTTCTCCAACACAAAATCTGCCGGTTGTTACTAATGAAAAACCAGATAAAATTCAATTTTTCAGATGGGGACTGATACCTTACTGGGCAAAAGAAATTGCTATAGGAAATAAAATGTTCAATGCCCGCGCAGAAACCATTCGAGAAAAACCTTCTTTCAAAATTCCTTTTCAACGAAGGCGCTGCCTTGTTCCTGCAGATGGTTTTTATGAATGGAAAAAATTAGCGGAAGGGAAAAAGCAGCCTTATGTTATAACTTTAAAATCGGATGCTCTTTTTTCTTTTGCCGGATTATGGGATGTATGGAAAAACCCAGATGGAGATTCCATCAATTCCTTTACCATTATTACCACTACGCCCAATAGTTTAATGACAGATATTCATGACCGGATGCCGGTAATTCTCAAAAGAGAAGATGAAAAAATATGGTTAGATAAAAACACGAAAACAGAAGATGTTTTTTCACTACTCAAACCATTCAACGCCGAAGAAATGAAAGTTGAAATGATATCGAAAGTTGGCTAAACTTTTGCTCCGATTATCAGCACATCATCTACCTGTTCATTTTCTCCCATCCATGTGTTGAAAGCATTTTCAAGGATTTCTTTTTGCCTGCTCAAATTTTCACTGTTTGCAGAAAATAAAAGTTCTTTAAATCGTTTTGTCATAAGTTTTTTACCTTCATTACCACCAAACTGATCGGCATATCCATCCGAAAAAATATAAAAACTATCTTTTTTTTGTAATAAAAATTCATGCGTTTCAAAAAGTTGATCATTGCTTGTAAAGCCGGCAATTGCTGCTTTGGTTGGTTTGATTTCCTGAAATTTTCCATCCATAAATAACCAAAGAGGACGATTGGCGCCTGTATATAATAATTTTAATGTAACAGGGTTGAAAGAGCAAAGTGCTACATCCATTCCATCCCGTGTAGAATTATCATCGGCAGTCTGATGCAATGCTTTTTTTATTTCCCGATTCACTGCAGGAAGCAAATCATTAAAATTATCACACATATCAACACAAGTATGCAATACTTGCATCCCGATTATACTCATAAAAGCCCCGGGAACTCCATGTCCGGTACAATCTGCTGCTACAAATAAAATTTCATTTTGCCCATTTTTCGAAAAACTATATACCCAGTAAAAATCACCGGAAACAATATCTTTTGGGTTATATAAAACAAATGATTCCCGAAAAAACCTGTTTAAAATAGTAACATCGGGAAGTAAGGCAGACTGAATGCGTAAAGCATATTGAATGCTTTGAGTTGTTTCAAGACTTTTGTGTTCAATTATTTTGCTTTTCGCTTCAATCATATCGCGTTGTGTGGAAATCTCTTCATTTTGTTGCAAAATTTCAGCATTGGCTTCTTTTATTTCATCGTAAGCTGCATTCAATTGTGAATTTGCAATAACACTTTCGATAATTTTATTGCCGGCCCAGAAATAAAAAAAAGAAAAATTTAATATCATGATTGTTGTAAAAATACCCATCATAAAAAAATATCCTGCATAAGAATAAACCAATACATTCCCGATTACAGCTATTGCAGACGAGAAAAATATTATTTTTTTATATCCTCTGTATAAACTTAATGTATGAAAAAACAAAAATGCAAAAGACATTGTGAGTAAAAATTCTTTTTGGGTTATCGGATATGGAAATTTATCAAATCCCATTATAATCAGCGTATAAATTGTACAGCCTAATAAATCTGCTAATACAGTATAATACTTAACCCAAGGCCTATATTTGTTACCGGATGCAAGCTTATGAATGTAAATAAACCCTGCCAATGGAAAAAGGTACGATAGCAATTCAATCGCTGCCTCTCTTGAAAAAAGGCGATCCATAAAAATGAAAATAAAAACATCAAAAGCCAGAAGGGCTGCAAAAAAAATAATCCGAAACCGATTTATCAATAATTCGATACGCATTTCCCGATTCTGAAGAATCTTATGAATGGCGTCATTAGAAGGTAAGTTAGATTTCAAAAAATTCATAAAATTATTTTTAAAATTGGTTACGTAGAAAATTATACTATTTGCATTTATTTTTTCTTTTTAAATACTTTTGAAAATAAAACAATACAAGTAAAAATATCAATAATGATGTAAAAGCAAACAGAAATTTGATTGCAGTCATTTTCTCTGATATTTCCCCGATGTTTTTATTTAAGCCTGCTATTTCTTTCTCATGTTTTGATTTCTCAAGTTTGATATTCTCGTTATACTGTGAGCTGAAAATGCTATCGTGTAACTTTATATATTCCGCCTGATAATTGTAGGCATTCCGGTAATCCTCCGTTTGAGTATAATTTTCAATAATACTTTCATAAAGGTCATGAATTTCATCCAGCGCATCTAAACCGGTTGCATTATCCAGAGCCTTTTCCAGATACGTCGCAGCTTCTTTATTTTTTTTCATTTTCATGCATGTCTCCCCCATATTTCTGTATGACAAATACAACAAAACCTTATCTTGTTTTTCTTCAGCAATTACAATCGCCTCATTAAACATTTTTAACGCTTTATCAAAATCAGAAAAATGAGTAAAAATAATTCCGATATTTACCAAACAACGTACAGTGCCCGGCTTATCTTTGATTTTCCGTTTTATTTTCAACGAATGCTTATAAAAATCTAAAGCTTTCGTGTAATTCTTTTGCTCCTCATAAATAGTACCCACGTTATTCAGGCAATACGCTCTGCCCCTCTGGTCTTCAAGCTGATCGAACAATTCAAGCGCATCAAGAAAATAATTAAGCGCATGTTCCAGATCTGTTGCTTCATAATAAAGATTTCCAATATTTACAAGCGTCATTGCTGCTCCTTTTTTATTCCCGGTTTCTTTTTTTATCTGAAGAGATTTTTCATAATAATCGAGCGCTTTGCTCATTTTTCCCTGAAGCTGATAATAGTATCCGATATTATTTAAAAACCGTGAAACACTTTTATCACGTTTTTTTTCTTTAGAAAAAGTAAGTCCCTTTTCTGCGTAACCCAATGCTTTTTGCGGCTCTGTATGAATATAGGCTAAAAATAAATCGCCATAAGCGCCTATCACTCCCGTATCTGTTGCAGCTTTTAAAACAACCCGATCAAGACTGTCAACAAAATTTTTATCCTGAGCTTTAGTCATAATAATTGTTATCCCGATTATGAGTGTCAGAAAAATTTTCAGATAATGTGTATGTATATTCAATTTCTTTTTAGTTTTGAAAAATTCAGGTTTTAAAATTAGAAATATTTTATAATTTTCAGATTATTTTTCATGACAGAGATACACATCAGACAAGCCAGATTGGCAGACGAAGAAAAAATTATTGCATTCCAGCTCGCTATGGCAGCAGAAACCGAAGGATTGGAACTTAATCTTGATATCCTAAAAAAAGGTGTTAATTCTATTTTTACAGACGCAACAAAGGGGATTTATTATGTGGCTGAAATAAATGAAGAAGTTGTGGGATCAATGCTTGTAACCTATGAATGGAGCGACTGGAGAAATGGGCTGGTGCTTTGGTTTCAGTCGGTATATATTCTTCCTGAACACCGGGGTAAAGGTATTTTCAGAAAAATGTATGACTTTTTAAAAGAAAAAGTCCTTACAGATGAACACCTGAAAGGACTTCGTCTTTATGTTGATAAAAGAAATGTTAACGCACAGAAAGTATACACATCGCTTGGTATGAGCGGGGAGCACTATGCTACGTTTGAATGGATGAAGGAGGAGATGTAAAATTAGTTGTAGGTTGCAGGTATTAAAACCTGCAACCCATACCTAAACCTTACTATTTTACAACCTAACTACTCTTCTCAACACCCAAAATATCCTTTATCGCCTGCACGAAAGATTCTTTAGGTAAAGCTCCCTGCGCCATTTGTGGTTGTCCATCTTTTGGAACAAAAAGCAGAGAAGGAATGCTTCTGATGCCAAAAACGCCTGCCAACTCCTGCTCCTCTTCTGTATTGATTTTATAAATAACCAGCTTCCCTTCATACTCTTTCTGAAGTTCTTCTAAAACCGGAGTCACCATTTTACAAGGACCACACCAGTCTGCATAAAAATCAATGAGACAAGGCAGGCTTCCTTCGTATTTCCAATCTTTATTTTTTTCAAAGTTAAAAACCTTAGTTTTAAAACTTTCTTTTGTTAAATGTTCTAACATAATAATAAATTTTAAATATTTGCAAATATATACATATCTAAATACGTGCCAAAATGTTTTTATTATTATTTTAATTGAGATTTATCATATTCATTCTATCTTGCAGCATTTTTCCCAATATAGGGGAAAAATAATTTTGCGGAACTATTGTTGAACAAACTAAAAATAAAAAAGAGAAAAAACAATGAGCCAGAAAATTCTTTCGCTTGTTTTTTTAAGCTTGGGCATTATTGCTGAAACCATAGCAACATCTTCGCTGGTATATACAAAAGAATTTACACGCCTGTGGCCATCGGTAGGGGTTTTAGTTCTTTATATTATAGGTTTGTTTTTTCTTACACTCAGCCTGCGGGTATTGCCGGTAGGAATTGCTTATGCAATATGGGCAGGTCTTGGAATTGTGTTTGTGGCAATGCTGGGGTACTTCCTTCATAAACAAAAACTTGATATTTATGCTATTATCGGAATAATTTTAATCCTTGCCGGTGTTCTGCTAATCAATCTTTTTTCCAAATCCATAAAGCACGAATAATTCTTATGAATATTTTTCTTACAGGAGCAACCGGATTACTTGGAGGAGAGTTATTAGTTGAACTTTCAAAGCTCAAAGAGGTTTCAAAAATATTTTGTCTTGTTCGTGCAAAAAATAATGCAGAAGCAAAAAACAGAATAGCAACTATTTTCAATCTTCGCAACGATTTTTTTGATAAAAACAAAGTGATTCCCTGCATTGGCGATTTGCTTCATGACAATCTTGCAGATTTACTTTCAGAAAACAAAACACTTGCAAATGTTGACACCATTATACACGCTGCGGCTAACACCTCTTTTTCTAAAATATACAATCAACTTGTAGAAGATACAAACATTGGAGGTCTTTATAATATTGTAAACTGGGCAAAAAAACTGCCGTATCTGAATAATTTTGTATATGTCGGGACTGCATCTATATGTGGTAGTGGAGTAAAGAACAAAATAATTTATGAAAATGAGTTTCCCGATAAAAAAACAAAACACTTTGTTAAGTACACGTATACAAAGATGCAGGGTGAAATAATTATTCAAAAAGAACTGCCTGTTGAAAAAATTTTAATTGTTCGACCTTCCATTATTATGGGAGACAGTCGACACACAACTCCCCGCTCTCCGGTTATTTTATGGGCACTGGCAACGCTGAATGCGCTTCGGCTTTGTCCTGTGAATGAAAAATCAAAACTCGATATCATTCCGAATGATTATGCTGCCGAAGCAATCATCAAGCTTCTTTTTGCAAAACGCAAGCACCAGGTGTATCACATTTCATCTGGCATGAATTCACATACAACACTTGAAAAACTATTAGTTGCAATTGGTCCTTATTATAACGACCTGCCACCTTTTTGTTTTATTCCAAAATCTTCAATCCCCCAAATTAAAAAATGGGCAAGAGGAAGTATTGAAAGCCATTGTGAATTAGCAAAACATTCTGAATATTTAAAATTCTGGCAGTCTGAATTTCATAAAAAACAAAATCTTCGTATTATATTTGCAGGACTGGAGCCTTATCTTGAATTTATTGAACTCAATCAGGTTTTTGACAAAACAAGATTACTTCAGGATACAGATATAGGGACTTCTGCTCCAGCACACGAGTATGTTACCAACAATATTGAATACCTGAAAAAAATTGATCTTCTGGAAGGCGCGGTTAATTCATAGGGTATTAAAATTTTCAGAATAATTTTACAGATGCAGAAATTTTTAAACCATAAAATATTTTCCATAATATCTGAAACGGCAGACCAATCTGGCATTCCTTGTTATGTTATCGGAGGTTTTGTAAGAGATGCGCTTCTCGGAAGACCATGTAAAGATATTGATATTGTAGTTGTCGGAAGCGGAATTCAATTTGCGCAGGAAGTGGCAGCCAAAGCCGGCAGAAGAAAAATCAAAGTTTTTAAAAATTTTGGTACAGCCATGCTTCATTTTAAAGAATTTGAAGTGGAATTTGTCGGCGCCCGAAAAGAATCCTACCAGCGGAATTCCCGTAAGCCTATTGTGGAAAACGGAACGCTGGAAGATGATCAGAACCGCAGAGATTTTACCATCAATGCGCTTGCAATAAGCCTGAATAAAGAAAGCTACGGTAAACTCGTAGATCCTTTTAACGGATTATCGGATCTTGAAAATAAAATTATTCGCACGCCATTAAATCCAGACATTACATTTTCAGACGATCCCTTACGAATGATGCGGGCAATACGCTTTTCTTCGCAGCTTGAATTTCAGATAGAAGAAGATACACTGCGTGCGATAAGCGATAATAACGAACGGATTTCCATAATTTCCAAAGAGCGCATCATTGATGAGTTGAAAAAAATTATGCTTACCCAAAAACCTTCGTCGGGCTGGCTTTTGATTGAATATACTGGGTTGCTGCCCCTGATATTTCCGGAAATTGAAAAATTGAAGGGAGTAGAGGTTCGAGAAAAAATAGGACATAAAGATAATTTCTGGCATTCGCTACAGGTGCTCGACAATGTCAGTAAAAACTCTGAAGATTTATGGTTGCGTTGGGCAGCACTTTTGCATGATATCGGAAAACCGGCGACAAAAAGATTTTCTAAAGAACACGGCTGGACCTTCTGGGGACACGAAACACTGGGAGCAAAAATGATTCCCGAAATTTTTGCACGTATCAAACTTCCCCTGAATGAAAAAATGAAATATGTTCAAAAGCTTGTTGAGCTTCACCTCAGGCCTATTGCTTTAGTTTCGGAAGAAGTTACAGACTCTGCCGTGCGCCGCCTTCTCTTTGATGCCGGAGATACAGTAGACGATCTGATGACTCTTGCCGAAGCAGATATTACTTCAAAGAATGAAGCCAAAGTAAAAATGTTTCTTGCAAATTTTATCCTTGTCCGCCAAAAGCTGAAAGAAATAGAAGAAAAAGATGCTGTAAGAAATTTTCAACCACCCATAAGCGGCGAAGAAATAATGGAGATATTTTCCCTGCCTCCCTGTAAAACGATTGGCGATTTAAAGATTGCGATAAAAGATGCTATTCTGGATGGAATAATAGGAAATAACCACGATGAAGCCTATGCTTTTATGATGGAAAAAGCAAAAGAAATGGGAATAAAATATCCGACATGAATTCTGCTACGAAAAAAATTATCCTTTAAAATTGGGTAAAAACACGCATTATTATTTTTTTAAAATTAAAAAATAAATATATTTTTGTTAAAAAATACCAAAGTATTAAATAACTATTTATTGTATGAAAAGTAAAATCTTAATTTCAATTTTTGTATTGACAAGCCTTTGGTCTGCAGCGCAGGTTGGGTTTAATTGCCAATACGCACCCGGACTCCAGTTCGGATTATCTAAAGTAAAAAGCGATATAACAAAAAACAACTATTCCTATCGAGTAGGTATGCCCGTTATGCTGATAGACTATGTTTCAGACAGGTGGTATTGGAACACAGATATGACCGGTGTTTTTTATATGCTTTCTGCAACAAACAAATCGAAAACCAAAGAAGCACAGGAAGATCTTGCCCGTACTGATGGAGCGCTATTTGGATTCAGAATGGGAAGAATGTTTGGGGAAAAAGATAACCTTGGAGGAGATGACGCTTTAAGAATAGGCTTTTCTCTGAATGCAGGTTACAATCAGGTCAATATTGACTCCACTAAGCTTTCAGAGGTAAGTGAAGCTTATAGTTATGGAAGCTACGGTCTTGGACTTGTTGTGTATAAAAAATTCAAAGAATTTCATACAATGGGAAAAATAGGCTATGAGGTTATTGCAAAAAAACCTGTTAAAGGTAAATGTATTTATCTTGAAGGAACATTGGGTATGAAAATTTATCAGAAATTCGGAATATCTGTAATGCCGGGAATGTATTTCAGATCATTCGATAAATTTAACGATACTGATAAAAAAGTCAAATCCAGTTTGCTCACGCTGAGATTCGGCTTTACCAAATTCTTTTAACCCTGATTAATTTATGATAAATTTTAAAATTGAAATCGTATGAAAAAAATTACATATATTCTTTACTTTTTATTAATAGCCGGTTCTGTAAAAGTAACTGCGCAAAGTGTTACTTACAGAATAACAGATGATGATCCTTATGATATTAAGAATTTTTCTTTAGCTATTGATCCTTTGTTTTGCGATGTAAATGCCCAAAATACATTTTCCGCAGGTTGGGGATTACGTGCAGATTATTTATTTGGAAAAAGCTTGCAATTTAATTTTGATTTCCGTACCGCTTATGCTACTACAGGATATAATCCTGACAATGTAAATAACCGCAATTATTTCTATACGGAAGGTGGCCTCGGCATTGTTCTTTCACATAAAGAAAAAAGAAGAAATGTTGCGATTGTTTTAAGCAGTACCCAATCTGGAAATACAAGAACAACTATTTCTATTGCGGGAGGAGTTCCTGCAACAATCAGAAGAATGATTATGTTCCATGGTGGAGTATATTCTATGACGAATGCAATAAAATTTGCAAATCTTAGCGACAGCCTGACTTATTTTGAAGAAGGCTCTGATAAATTAATGTTAAAAGACACCGCTATAGCGAATCACACTTCAGGTTTAAAAGAAAATGGTTACGGAGGAATGGCTTCTCAGGCTATTTTTGCAGGATTTAACTTCAAAAGAATTGTTCAGCTTTATGTGGATGTAGATGGCTGGGGAACCCGCTCCAACAGAAGATATACTGACTTTTACATTGATGGCATTTTTTCTCCGGTTTTAACACTGAAAAACTTCACAACAAGTAGTAAAGAATATAAAGTTTCGAGCAAAGACAAAAGGTTAATCGGCTGGAGAATGGGTTGGATTTACCGTGATCCTTACAATCAAGGAGTAAGTCTTCGATTTGAATTTGGTCAGCGTCCGGACTTTATGTTCGCTTCAAACACTAAAATGACAGGATTCTTCTGCATGTTCACATGGGGTATGTATATTCCGCTGAAGGTTGGAGGAATTTATAATCCATCATAGTATTAATTAGGAATTAAGAATTAAGAATTAAGAATTAGGAATTATTAATTTATAAAATTTAAAGCTTTTTATTCCTTGTTTTTTCTGAAATAATAAAGGCAAGTTTCTATCCGAGATTTGCTTTTTTCTTTTTATGGCTTTTTATTTAGGTTTACCACAACAGTAACAGACAGTCTCAAATGTATGAACAGCCCATGAAAATGAGCTTCGAATTGATTATATTGCATAATCCTACAGTGTGTTATTCTCGGTTATTCTATTTGTCACAACAGGAATTTTACAATTATGCTATGTTTGGTTAACATAAAAAAAAATCTATACAATATACATCGCAAGACTTGAAATAAAAGACAAAAAAAAACGCACCAGATTTCGGTGCGTTTTTTTTGTCTATATTTTTTTTATTTATCAGTTTTTTCTTCTAATGTTTCAATCATTGTTCCATCAACAGACCAAGAAGAACCCGATTGACCGAATAATGTTGTATCAACCCCGATAGTCAATTGATTTATTTTGCAGTCAAAAACCATTTTTTTACTTCTTAACTCACGAATATGCAATATTTCCCCACGTTCGCCATTCGCATATTTATGTCCAACAACTTGTTGAGATGTTGTAGGGCTTGATGGAGGTAAGTCTTCATAAGTGAAAATGGTTGTTCTAGTATCAGTTTCTGTCATGTCTTCATAAATCAAAGCGATTCTTTCTTTTTTCTTGTAATTATCAACACCGCTTAAAAAATCCCATGAACCAACAAATTCTTCTTTATGTGTATATGTAACTTTTCTGGTATAGTTGCTGTCTTCTCTTAAAAAAGATTGAACAACTCTATACTCATAAATACCTTTAAAAGGACCTTTTTTGTCGAATTCAATCCAGTTTTGAAGTATGGTTGCATTTTCCACATAAGTGCTATCTCCGGTACCAGAAGCAGGAGCAAGACCGAGCCATTTAATCGTAGTTTTTTGGCTTGTTCCGCTAATAACAATGTCTGTCTGGATTCTCATCCCGGAACTAAGCTTGGTAATGTATGAAACATTTTTACTTGTAATATCATATTCCCCCGCAACACGTGCTTTTCTGGAACGGAAAGAGAAAAACGGGTCATCCTGTCCCTTTTTACAACCCATGTACAATGTACCCGTTACGAGTATTCCTATTACCAGCAAAAATAAAACGCTATACTTTTTCATACTAGTCTTTTAACTGTTAATTTTGCAAAAGTATTTTATTTTTTAACAAAATTCAAATTTTTTTGAACAATTCTTGTTGAAAAACACAAAAATTAACTTTATCACCTAGTTATCAGTTTAATTTGCAATGCTTTTCCTATAAAAATTTTCCCACTTCCATGCAGATAACAGTGTTTCATCTAAAGATTTCTCCGCTTTCCATCCCAGTATTTTATTAGCTTTATCCGTAGAAGCATACACTTTTACCACATCACCCGACCTTCTGTCTGCAAATATATAATTTAATCTGACACTTGTTGTTTTTTCGAAAGAATTTATTACCTCCAGAACACTTGATCCCATGCCTGTACCAAGATTAAAAACCTCAAATCCCGATTCATTCTCAGATTTCTGCATTCTTTTCAATGCGGCAATATGCGCTTTGGCTAAATCTGTTACATTAATATAATCTCTGATGCACGTTCCATCAGGGGTATCGTAATCATTCCCAAAAACTTTCAGGCAGTCGCGCAGCCCAAAAGCGGTTTGAGTAATAAAAGGAACTAAATTATTTGGCACGCCAATTGGCAATTCACCAATCAAAGCACTTTCATGCGCACCAATGGGATTAAAATACCTCAAAGCTATAGATTTCAGTTTTGGATGCGCTTTTATACTATCATGAATAATTTCTTCACAAATTTGCTTTGTATTTCCATAGGGAGAGGTTGCGGTTTTTATTGGTGCCAATTCAGTAACAGGAAGTGAATCGGGTTCACCGTACACCGTACATGATGAAGAAAAAACAAGCGCAGGAACATTGTAGGAAGACATTGCATAAAGCAGGTTCATTAAAGAAACCAGATTGTTGTGATAATACGTCAGGGGGCTTGCAACAGATTCTCCCACAGCCTTATATGCTGCAAAATGAATTACTGCATCTACACGATTATTCTTAAAAAAGTTATTCAACAGTGAGGCATCACAAAGATCAAACTGTTCAAAAAGCGGTTTTTTCCCTGTAATTGCAGTTATTCCTTCTAAAACTCTAATGTTTGAATTTGACAAATTATCAATTATTGCAACATCAAAGCCTTCATTCAGCAGCTCAACAACTGTGTGAGAGCCTATATAACCCGTTCCTCCGGTAACTAATATCATGCTATAAACTCCAGTAAGTGATTTTTTTCATTTTATGACGAAAAACTCCTTTTACATCAACCAAAACGCCATTTTTCGTAGAAATTGACTGAAAGTATTCTTCCGTTAAAGATACATATTCCTTGTGATTTACAGCAACAATTACTGCATCATAATCTTTTCCAATTGATTTTGCAAGTTCAAAACCGTATTCATGCTTCACTTCTTCGGATGATGCATAAGGGTCTACCACATCAATGGTTACTTTATACGAATTTAATTCATTAATAATATCAATAACTTTTGAATTACGGATGTCGCTCACATCTTCTTTAAATGTAACACCCATAATCAGGACTTTTGATCCCATGATATTTTTATCATTGAACAAAATCTTTTTTACAGTTTGTTCTGCAATATAAGAACCCATGCTGTCATTCAAGGAACGACCTGAGTTTATCATTTGCGCATGGTATCCGAATTCTTTGGCTTTAAATGCAAGATAATACGGGTCAACCCCAATGCAGTGACCACCCACTAAACCCGGAACAAACTTAAGAAAATTCCATTTTGTGCCGGCAGCTTCCAATACATCAAAGGTATTAATACCCATTTTATTAAATATTATTGACAGTTCGTTCATTAATGCGATGTTTACGTCTCTCTGAGTATTTTCAATAATCTTAGCTGCTTCCGCAACTTTAATGGAGCTTGCCCTGTGAACGCCTGCTTGAATAACCAATTCATACGTTTTTGCAATACTTTCAGCAGATTCAGCATCGCAGCCGGAGACAACTTTTTTAATTCTGACCAAAGTGTGTTCTTTATCGCCCGGATTAATACGCTCGGGAGAGTAACCCACTTTAAAGTCCTGCATAAATTTCAACCCGGATTCTTTTTCTAATACAGGGATACAATCATCTTCCGTACAGCCGGGATAAACCGTAGATTCGTAAACCACATAATCTCCTTTTTTTAATACTTTTCCTACTGTTTCAGAAGCTTTGATAAGTGGGGTTAAATCCGGCAGATTGTGCTTGTCTATTGGAGTTGGAACTGCCACTATATAAAAATGTGCTTTTCTTAAATCTTCTAAAGAATGAGTAAAATGAATGTCGCAGCCTTCAAAATCGGATGGAGGCAATTCATTGCTGGGGTCAATTTTATTTTGCATCATGGCAACCCTGTCCGGTTTGATATCAAAACCAATTACATGCATTTTTTTTGCAAACTCCAGTGCTATTGGTAGTCCAACATAACCCAGACCAATTACGGCCAATGTTTTTTCTCCTGAAATTAATTTGTCGTACATAATTTTTTTACATTTATTTTTAATATTTTTTTTTCTAATATCGAATTGATTTGATTTTCTGTTTTATATATGGATTAAGGAGTAGGAGTAGGATTTAGGAAATCTCCAACTTTAACATAAACAATTACGCTACTTTCTCATAACCCGCAAACCTGTGAGGATATCCCTGCACAAGCCCTTGTAATACCTCACAGGATTGCTTCCGTTTTTTCCTTTCCCTTAAAATTTAACTCTTTCATTCGACTATTTGCTGTTTTTGCAAAACGGATGAAACTCTCCTTTTAATCCAACAGTATTTGCTTTCCTGATATCATAAACGGTTTCAATAGATTTTCTTGTTTCGCTTATCCTGAAACCATTTCCATTTAATATACCTTTATAACTTTCTGTATGCAAATCTGTGAAACCATCACTGAATTCGAGGCTTTCTCCATTTACTGTAATGCTTCTGTACGTTCTTTGCCCTTTAGCAAGCACCTCAACTGGCAGTGCATTCTGATCAACACTCAGAAACCAGCGTACTCTTGCTTTTTCAAGTTGAAGAAAGCCTGATGCAGTTTCAGGCGTAGAAACATGCACTATATTTTCCTTTACATCTCCGAAAATCCACGTCAGCATATCAAAAAAATGCACGCCGATATTGGTTGCAATGCCTCCGGATTTTGACATATCTCCTTTCCATGAGAAGAAATACCATTTTCCTCTGCTTGTGATATATGTTAAATCTATATCAAACATTTTATCTTTTGGTGCTTCATCTATTTTTTTCTTAAGAGCAATTATAGATGGATGCAGACGTAATTGAAGAATGTTGTAAATAGATTTACCGGATTCCTTTTCGATTTCCTGCAAAGCATCAATATTCCAGGGATTCAGCACAATTGGTTTTTCACATATAGCATCAGCACCCACTCTTAATGCAAAACGGATGTGAGAATCGTGCATATAATTAGGGGAGCAAATACTAACATAATCCAGATGCAATCCTTCTCTTTTCAGTTTCTCAACATGTCGGTCAAAGCGCTCGAATTCAATAAAAAAATCAGACTCGGGAAAATAACTGTCAAGAAATCCCACGCTATCGAACTTATCTAGCGAAGCTACAAGACGGTTTCCGGTTTCTTTAATTGCCTTCACGTGGCGGATAGCTATGTAGCCGGCTACGCCGATTACAGCGAAATTTTTTGTGGGGTTTGTTTGTGTCATTTTGTTTGTGATTAAAAAGCATTAAAAGCATGATACGCCCTGATAGGGCGTATTTACATGCTTTTTGTTACATTATTGTTTTTTAAAAGATACGTTTCTTTGCTTTCGGGACAAACGGCAATTCCTTCTTCGTTAAAGTGAAGCCGGTGCCCGAACTCGCTCATCCAGCCTGTTTGTTTAGCGGGATTTCCAACAACAAGCGCATAGGGTTTTACTTCTTTTGTTACCACAGCTCCAGCTCCGATAAACGCAAACTCACCTATATTATTGCCGCAGACAATGGTTGCGTTTGCGCCAATACTAGCACCTTTTTTCACGATTGTTTTAAGATACTGATCCCTTCTTAATACTGCGCTTCTGGGATTAATTACATTTGTGAAAACCATGGATGGCCCGAGAAATACATCATCTTCACAAATTACGCCTGTATAGATGGAAACATTGTTTTGCACCTTCACGTTTTTTCCAAGTACAACTTCAGGAGAGATCACAACATTTTGCCCGATGTTGCAATTTTCTCCTATAATACAATTTGACATGATGTGAGAAAAATGCCAGATTTTTGTTCCTGTTCCAATCTTGCAGTTATCATCAATTACTGCTGTTTCGTGCGCAAAATATTCTTTTTCCATAGATTTATTTTCGATTCAAAAATACTTTATTCTGTTTGGTAAAACAAGAACAAAAATCATTGTTTTAAAACTGCAAAAATTTGAGTATATGATTTGTTATATATAATAATTGTTCTTCTGAAAGCTCTGTATGCATAGGCAAAGATAAAACATTTTTGCAAAGATTATCTGTAACCGGATATAATGCAGCATTAAAACCGCAATCGGCATACGCTTTCTGAATATGCAGGGGAACAGGATAATAAATCATGGCAGGAATACCCTGTTTTTCGAGATACAACCTCAATTCATCTCTGTTAAATCCATTTGCAACAATCGTATATTGATGAAATGTGTGCGTTGAAAAACTACTTCGTGACGGAATTTGAATTTTTGGATGTACGCCAAGAATCGTATCATAAAAAGAAGCCGCTTTCTGCCTTGCTTTATTATATTGATCAAGATATTTTAATTTGACACGAAGCAATGCTGCCTGTATGGAGTCGAGCCTTGAGTTCACGCCAATGTCATCGTAATAATAACGGGTTTTCATTCCGTGGTTCACAATAAGACGAAGACGGGCAGCCAGATCGTCATCATTTGTATACATTGCGCCGCCATCGCCAAAACAACCAAGATTTTTAGAAGGGAAAAAAGATGTACAAGCTATGTTTCCCATGTTTCCTGCAAATTCAGATCTTCCATCCGGAAAAAAATATTGAGAACCTATTGCCTGCGCGGTATCTTCAATAACAAACAAATTATGTTTTTTTGCAAGAGAAAGAATTGCAGTCATGTTTGTGCACTGTCCAAACAAATGTACGGGTATAATAGCTTTTGTTTTTTCAGTAATTGCCTTTTCGAGTTTTTCAATATCAATATTGAACGTATCAGGATAAACATCAACAAGGACGGGCTTTAAGCGAAGTAATTTTATTACCTCAACTGTAGCAATAAACGTAAAATCGGAGGTTATTACCTCATCGCCCGGTTGCAGATTTAGTGCCATTAGCGCGATTTGCAAAGCATCTGTACCATTTGCGCAGGGAATTACATGCTTTACTCCGAGATATTTTTCGAGTTCCGACTGAAATGCTTTAACATCCGGACCATTTATAAATGACGTATTTTCAATAACACCTGCAATCGCGGCATCAACTTCTTCTTTTATTTTCAGGTACTGACCCTTGAGGTCAACCATTTTTATATCGTGCATGATTTTATATTACAAACTATTATTACGTAATTTAATTCATTAATCGGATTAAGAATTAGGATTAAAGATTAAGGATTAAGGATTAAGGATTAAGGATTAAGGATTAAAAAGATACGGAAAAGTCCTTAATCCTAAATCTTACTACTAAATCCTAAATCCAAATGTTTCTCTCCTATCCTTGCAAACCTGTGAGGAGCTTTCGCTCATGCTGTCGCTCAAAACCTCACAGGATTGCTCTTAAACCTAAATTAATATCTAACATTTTTTCGTCAAAATCATTTTGAAAAAAGTTTGTAAAGATAGAATTTTATCATATAAGTTTCAAAGTTTGGTACAAAAATCTACTTTTGCATTTCATATTGATTTGGAATAAAACAATGACAGAAAAAATACCACAAATTGAACTTATGGCTCCGGTCGGATCATTTGAATCGCTGGCTGCTGCCATTCAGGGGGGCGCCAATGCTGTATATTTCGGTGTGGAACATCTCAATATGCGATCAAAATCCAGTGTGAATTTTACTTTGCAAAATCTTAAAGAAATTTCAGCAATTTGCAGGGAACACAATATTCGCTCGTATCTGACTGTAAACACGGTTATTTATGATGAAGAGAAAGAGCTGATGATGGAAATTGTGAGTGCTGCAAAAGAAAATAACATTGACGCTGTTATTGCCTCCGATCTTGCCGTGATTAGCTATGCCCGCTCCATCAGGGTTGAAGTTCATCTTTCAACTCAACTCAACATAAGTAATTACGAGGCATTGAAATTTTATGCAAACTACGCGGATGTTGCTGTATTAGCGAGAGAACTCAATCTGAAACAAGTTGCAGAAATTTCAAAAAAAATTAATGAAGAACAATTGCGCGGACCTTCAGGAAAACTGATGCAGATTGAAGTATTTTGTCATGGAGCATTATGTATGGCCATTTCAGGAAAATGTTATCTGAGCCTGCATGAATACAATTATTCTGCTAATCGCGGCGCCTGTCTGCAAATATGCCGGAGAGCTTACAGTGTTACTGAAAAAGAAAGTGGCAACCAGCTTGAGATTGACCATGAATACATCATGTCGCCGAAAGATCTTTGCACGATTGGGTTTCTTGATAAAATAGTAAAAGCAGGTGTTACGGTATTAAAAATCGAAGGCAGGGCGCGTGGACCAGAGTACGTAAAAACAGTAACGGAATGTTATCGTGAGGCTTTGGATGCAATCGTGGAGGGAACTTACAACGCAGAAAAAATAGAAGCGTGGGAGCAAAGACTTTCTTCTGTTTTTAATCGCAGTTTCTGGGATGGTTATTACCTTGGCAGAAAATTGGGCGAATGGAGTAAAAAATACGGATCCGCTTCCACCAGAAAAAAAATGTATGTTGGTAAAGTGATGAATTATTTTTCTAAATTGCAGATAGGCGAAATTTTACTCGAAGCAGGAACACTTGAAAAAGGAGATGAAGTTCTTATTATTGGGCCTACAACAGGGGTGCTTGAGCAAAAAGTTGAAGAAATCAGGGTTGACCTGAAGTCAACAGAAATAGCTAATAAAGGAGAACTTCTTTCTATGCCGGTAAAAACGATTATCCGCAGAGCCGACAAACTTTATAAATGGATTGAAACCAATGATGACAATGAATAAATATTTTAAACGTAAAATAATAATTTTAGTGCTTTTTATTTTTTCTGTGTTCGTTTCTTCCTGCAAAAAATGCTATTACTGTCAGGCAAAACAACAAGGTATTGAAGAGGCAATAGATTTTGCAAAATCATGCGGAACAAAAGAAGAAAATAAAAAAATGGAAGATGAATTTCGGGCAAAATATCAGGTAAAAGATGGGTATACGGTTTATTGCAAGTAGGGGGGCTTGGGGGGCAACCGAATAACAGATTCATGAATAAAAACAGAGTTAAAACAATAATGGCATAACTATTGCCAAATAACAGCACTTTTGAAGTGTTTGACAAGATTTACAAGTCTTTAGAAAATCAGGAAAATATTCTGCCTCTTTCTGTCTTGTCAAATTGTCTTATTTAAAAAACAAAAATATATATGAGTACAAAAATAGAAATCGGATGGGGAAGCATTGCAGAATCTGACATTCCCGAGGATGCAGAAATAATCCCCATCATTTCAGACGACATGAATGAACTGATTAAAGATGCTGACATACCTGACATTTTGCCAATATTGCCACTTCGCAATACGGTTTTATTTCCGGGTGTGGTACTCCCGATTAGCGTAAACAGGAGCAAATCCGTTAAATTAATCAGGGAAGTCTACAAGGGAAATAAAATTATCGGGACTGTTTCACAGAAAGACATCAGCGTGGAAAGTCCTGAAATAAATGATTTGAACATGACCGGCACTCTGGCGCATATTTTCAAAATTATTGAGATGCCCGATGAATCAACAACCGTAATTATACAGGGGCAAAAACGTTTAAAAATAAATTCTTTTGTTTCGGAAGACCCTTATTTTAAAGGGAACATTTCTATTCTTCCTGAAATTCTTCCTGAAAAAAAAGATAAGGAATTTGAAGCCATTATCAGCTCCCTGAAAGACATTTCGATAAAAATTATCAACCTTACATCGCATATTCCGCATGAAGCAGCGTTTGCAGTAAAAACCATTGATAATTTCCCTTTTCTTGTCAATTTTATTTGCTCCAACAGCGATTTGAAACCCGAAGAAAAACAAAAACTTCTTGAGACGGACGATTTAAAAGCCCGCGCCACACTTCTTCTTGAATATCTGAATCGCGAGTTGCAAATGCTGGAACTGAAAATGAACATTCAATCGAAAGTTAAAGTTGAACTCGACAAGCAGCAAAAAGAATATTTATTACATCAGCAAATAAAAACCATACAGGAAGAACTGGGGGGAAATCCGGTTGAGAAAGAAGCAGAGGAGCTGAAAAATCGTGCGAAAGAAAAAAAATGGAACAAAGAAATTGCAACGCTTTTTGAAAAAGAAGTAACAAAACTGCAACGCATGAATCAGGCTGCGCCCGATTATTCCATACAACTGAACTATATTCAAACGCTTCTCGATTTGCCATGGAATGAGTACACAGAAGATAAATTTGATCTGAAAAAAGCAGAAAAAATTTTAAACGACGATCATTTCGGATTAGAAAAAATCAAAGAACGCATACTCGAACATCTTGCTGTGCTGAAATTGAAAGGCGACATGAAAGCCCCAATTCTCTGTCTGTTTGGACCTCCCGGTGTTGGAAAAACATCTTTGGGAAAATCTGTTGCAAAAGCATTGGGACGAAAATATATACGCATTTCATTAGGAGGACTGCACGATGAAGCAGAAATTCGCGGACACAGAAAAACCTACATTGGCGCTTTGCCGGGTCGCATTATTCAGAATATTAAAAAAGTGAAATCGGCAAATCCAGTTTTCATGCTTGATGAAATAGACAAAGTGGGAAATGATTTTCGTGGAGATCCTTCCTCTGCTCTACTGGAAGTTTTAGACCCTGAACAAAACAATGCATTTCATGATAATTATCTGGAGGCTGAATTCGATCTTTCACGGGTCATGTTCATTGCAACCGCAAATACCACAGCCACTATTTCGCCTGCTCTACGCGACAGGATGGAAATGATAAATGTTACAGGATATATTGTTGAAGAAAAAATTCAGATTGCAAAGCGCCACATCATTCCACGCTTACTGGAAGATCACGGCATGAAGAAAAAGCAACTTGTGTTCCCTGATAATGTCATTGAAATAATAATTGACAAATACACGAGAGAATCGGGTGTTCGCGAGTTGGAGAAAAAAATGGCAAAGGTCATCCGCAGAATTGCAAAAAATATTGCATTTGGAAAACGTACCGGAAAAGATATCACAGAAAAAATGATTTTTGATATTCTCGGTCCGCAGGAATATCTGAAAGAAAACTATCAGGGAAATGATTTTGCAGGAGTTGTTACAGGACTTGCCTGGACATCTGCCGGTGGTGAGATTTTATACATTGAAACCAGCGTTAGCAAAGGAAAAGGAGGCTTAACCCTTACCGGAAATCTTGGCGAAGTAATGAAAGAATCTGCTGTTATAGCACTGGAATACATTAAAGCGCATGCAGAAATTTTAAAAATTAATTCCGCAATTTTCGACCATTGGAATGTGCATGTACACGTTCCCGAAGGCGCTATTCCTAAAGATGGGCCATCTGCTGGTATTGCCATGGTAACATCACTTGCGTCTGCTTTCACACAAAGAAAAGTAAAACCATTTATTGCCATGACCGGCGAAATTACTTTACGTGGAAGAGTGCTTCCCGTGGGCGGAATAAAAGAAAAAATTCTTGCTGCAAAACGCGCGGGCATAAAAGAAATTCTTCTGTCTGCTGAAAATAAAAAAGACATTGATGATATTGCTGCAATTTATGTTAAAGGATTGAAATTTCATTATGTTAAAACGATTCTCGATGTTCTGAAATACGCATTGCTGAAAGAAAAAGTTGAAACCCCTGTGAATTTATTGGTGGAGGAGAAGAAGGCTTGATTTGAAAATTTGAAGATGATACAATTTGAAAATTATATAATATTCTAATAAAGCAGAGCTCTTGTTCAACAGTCAAAGTAACAGGTTTGAAAATAACCAAAAATATTTACATTGCATAAAAAATTCATATTAAAATCTTGCTATAAATCGGGAATCATAGAAGCAGGTTGTGATGAAGCCGGGCGCGGTTGTCTTGCGGGTTCTGTATTTGCTGCTACAGTTATCTTACCTGAAAATTATACAAACAATCGCTTGAATGATTCCAAACAAATAGCAGAAGCTTTACGCTTTTCACTGAGAGAAGAAATTGAGAAAGATGCATTGTTTTTTGCTGTTGCCTCCGTTGACAACCATGAAATAGATAAAATAAATATTCTGAAAGCATCAATACTTGGAATGCACAAAGCATTAGATTTGCTGAAAATTACACCGGAACACATCATTGTTGACGGGAATAAATTCAGACCCTACAAAAATATTCCGCATAAATGTATTGTAAAGGGCGACAGTAAATTTTTATCCATTGCTGCTGCATCCATTTTGGCAAAGACTTACAGAGATGAATACATGCAAAAGCTTCATGAAGAATATCCGGTTTACGGATGGTTTAAAAATAAAGGATACGGAACAGAAATTCACCGGGAAGCAATCAAAATGCACGGCACTTCTCCTTATCACAGGATGAGTTTTAAATTATTCGAACAACAATTATCTTTAGACTTGTAAAAAAAAATGTTTTTTGTACTCATTTCACGTCCCATTTTAATTTTTTCTGCCATTTTCATTGAGTGAAAATATTTTCACTAAATTTAGAGCCTGAAAAACAGGTTTTATTATGTTATTCGATTCTCTACAGTACATTATATTTCTACCTCTTGCTGTTCTAATATATTATTTAATTCCCTATAAGTTCCGTTGGTTTTTTTTGTTACTTGCCAGTTATTATTTTTACATGTCGTGGCAAGTAGAGTATGCCTTGTTAATTTTATTAACGACCACGGTTGATTTTTTTATTTCACAAAAAATATATAAAACCACCTCAAGAAAACTGAAAAAAATCTTACTTGCTACCAGCATGACGGTGAATCTGGGAATATTGTTTTTTTTTAAATACTTCAATTTTATAAACAGTAGTATTCAAGATGTATTTAGCCAGTTTAACGTTTTTTATGATAAACCGGAATTTCATGTTCTTTTACCTGTAGGAATTTCTTTTTACACGTTTCAGGTATTAAGTTACACGTTGGAGGTATATCAGGGAAAGCAAAAGCCGGAAAAGCACTTTGGTTATTTTGCCCTTTACGTGGTATTTTTTCCACAATTAGTAGCAGGACCCATCGAAAGGTTTTCAAGGCTGGGACCTCAATTCCGGCAAAAAATCAATTTCAGTTGGATAAATTTTAACAATGGGCTTCGGCTTATTTTATTTGGTCTTTTTATTAAGATGGTAATTGCAGATAATCTCGCCCCCTTGGTAAACGAAGTGTATAATAAACCCGAAGTATATAATTCCCTTTCTATTTTGCAGGCAATATTTTTCTATTCATTCCAGATATATTCTGACTTTTTCGGATACTCAACCATTGCAGTAGGTTCAGCCATGATGATGGGAATTTTTATTATGGACAATTTTAAAACTCCCTATCTTGCAAAAGGAATTGCAGAATTCTGGAATCGCTGGCATATCTCGTTGTCAACTTGGTTTCGCGATTATTTATTCATCCCTTTGGGAGGAAGCCGCGTAAAAAAATACAGATTTTTTCTTAATATTTTGATTGTTTTTACTGTCAGCGGTCTTTGGCATGGTGCCAACTGGACTTTTTTTATCTGGGGATTGCTCCATGCCATCTATTATGTTTTTGAAATGCTGAAAAAGAAACTATTTCCATTGCAGCAAACTACGGGTTGGGGATTCGTTAACATAACCTCAGCAATTATTACTTTTCTGCTCGTTAGCTTTGCATGGATTTTTTTCCGCAGCGAATCTTTTTCCAAAGCAATGCTGGTTTTCGAGTCTCTGTTCAACAATTATGGTATTCAGGATACATTCTTTGTAAGTAATATAATCTGGGTGCTACTGGGTTTATTTATTATTCTTGACATCATCCTTTACAATAAAAGATTCGATACATGGATTGTACCCAAAAAAGCCATAATCCGCTGGTCGGTATATGCTGTACTTTTGTTTTCAATTCTGGCGCTTGCAGGGATAAATTATAATCCGTTTATTTATTTTCAATTTTAAGAATGACCGCGAAACTCAGATATATTATTATCAGAATACTTGTATTGGCAGGGGTGTTGCTAACATTAAACTATCTTTATAAATATACCTTATGGCCCTCTGATGTCCATCAACATGCAGACCTGATTGATTCCATTTCAAAATATCAAATGCAAAGTGATGTGCTTTTTATTTCCTCGTCTTCCAATTATTTTTATAACAAAACAGACAGCAACAAGATAACTATAAGTACATGGCTGCATAAATTTTATCCCTCACTCCGGATTAATGCCATTCATAAAGGATATCTGCATGCCGGGGTTACAGAAAGTATAATGAACTACATAGATAAAGACTCCCCCGTTAAAACCATTATTGTAGAATTAAACATCCGTTCTTTAGGTTCATTCTGGATTAACAGCGAAACAGAGGCTGCTTATTCTGTTCAGAAATTAATGATGAATAAACAAATTCCTTTAATATTCAGACGTTTTTTATTATCTCTTGGTTATTACGATGCCCGAACAAAAGAAGAACGGGAAAAAATATACTTGAACGAGTGGAAAACCGACAGCATTTATTTTAATGGGAAATACCCTGCCAAAACCGTTTTAGATTGGGAAATCTCTCTTGTCAATAATTTAAAAATTTTTACCGTAGAAGGAACTATTGAAAAGGATAAAACCTATTTTGCTTGTAACCTTGTTAAAATGTTCGCCCTGCAAATAGATACAGCAACTAATGTTAGGATTAAAAATCTGGATGAAATTGTTCGTATTGCCCAAAAAAGAAACTGGAATCTGGTTTTCGTGATTTTGCCTGAAGATTTTGACAAAGTGGCTAAAATGGTTGGGGAAGAATTAGCGATGCTTCTTGATCAAACAGCAGATATTCTTAAAAAACGTTATCAAAAAGATGGAGTCATTGTCGTTGATAATATGAAGCTGCTCTCGTCCAATTATTTTTACGAAACATATCCTACCGAACACTATGTTTCCAGTGGGAAAGCTTATGTAGCTGAAAATATTGCGAATGCCCTCAAACCATTATACCCCGATAAATTTAATCCTGTTACGTATAAAAAACCTTCTTCATATTTGCCAAGCGAAGAACAGATAAACAAAAAAATTGAGTGCATAAAAAATAATAGCGACTGGTATCAATTTATTCTAAAAAAAGCCGCCGATAACAAGGTACATCCTGATACCATGATTAAGGGTGATGCAATATGGGAGCTCAAAAAAGATTATATCATTTTCCCTGAAATTGCTTTTCAAGCAGATTTGGAGAGAACAAAAAAAATGATACGCGAATATCCTAATTGGATAATGACGATTAAAGAAAAAGCAGAAAAAAAAGGTATTAGTTTCGAAAAACAACTGGATGATGATGCACGATACCTGATTGAAAATGATTAGTGGTTATATGTTTTTTTTAACTGTTGTTGAAGCCGGGAGTCAGAAGTTGGAAGTTGGAAGTTGGAAGTCAGAAGTCGATTCAGCTTCGAGCTTCGAGCTTCGAGCTTCCGACTTCGAACTTCGAGCTTCGGGCTTCGGGCTTATTAATTAAAAAAATGCATAAAATAAGTTTTTTACCGTAACAATTTTGTAAATTGCTAAAAATTTAACCGCTATGAAAATTCATAATTATTCTATCTTTTTCGTAATAATCATACTATTTTTATCCGGGTATGCATCTGGTCAAAACATTAAATTAACTGCATGGGATTCTTTGAGGTTAAAAAAGATTCCTGAAATTAAAATGACTCATTCATACAAAAGTACGTGCCTTGCATTGCCTTCCGTTGTAGATAATTCTACCCAACCCTACTGGAGGGGCATTTTCTGGCAAAGTGGCTGTTCATGCGGACAAGCATCAAGCGAGAGCTATGTTTTTACTTACGAGATAAACCGGAAACGAGGCTACAACGCATCCCTTGACTCAAACAGGTACGCGTACAGCTTCACTTATAATTTTTTAAACATAGGTAACAGTGTTTGTGGAGCTAACTTTCTCGAGAGCATGGATATTATCCGTGAAGCCGGAATCCCTAATTTAACAGTAAATAATGGGGTAATGACGGATGGCGCTATGACGAAGTGGCTCACGGGTTATGACAAATATTACAAGATAATGCAAAACCGCATTAATTCTGTATATGCTATTCGCGTTGGCACTCCGGAGGGATTAGATAATCTCAAACATTGGATCAACGATCATCTTGATAATTCCGCTGTCGGGGGGCTTGCTTTTTTTTATGCCAATCACATTGATTATCCGGAAGAAATCCCTGCCGGTTTACCTGAAGCCGGGAAACACATTATAAGAAATTTTTCAAATACATCCCATTCAATGACAATTGTTGGTTATAACGATAGTGTAAGAGTTGATTTTAATAACGATGGCTTGTATACAAATAATATTGATATAACAGGTGATGGAATAGTAGATCTGAAAGACTGGGAAATAGGGGCAGTAAAAATTGCGAATTCTTACGCGGGATCTATTTCAGGAGGTCCGATAAATTGGGCTGATGCAGGCTTTTGTTATGTTATGTACCGGGCACTTGCCTTTCATAACAACCAAGGAGGATTTTGGGATAAAACCGCTTATATTTGTGATGTAAAAACAAACTATTCTCCCCTGCTTACAGCAAAAGTAAGCATGACCTATGACAACCGTGAGAAAATAAAAATTATGGCAGGAATCTCTACCAATCTGGCATCAAGCTACCCGGAACACATCGAAGAATTTCCTATGTTCAGGTATCAGGGAAGCGACCTTTATATGCAGGGAGGCAGCACAAATGACCAGAAAAATATTGAATTTGGTCTTGACTTGTCAGAACTTCTAAATTATGTTGAACCCGGTGTCCAAGCAAAATATTTTTTAGTAATTGAAGAATCGGATTCCAATTCAGAAGGAATCGGAACCATCAACAATTATTCCGTTATAGATTATACAAATGGTACAAATGAATATATATGTTCTCAGACAAATGTACCATTAACCAATAATAACAGTACCATTTTATCTGTTGAGGCAACAGTAAACTTTAATGATATAATTATTACCACAGACACCATTCCCAAGGCTACCTTGAACACCCCATACAATGCGCAGGTGCAGGCACAAGGAGGAATCCAGCCCTACAAGTGGTTTCCGTTTAATAATTATAAAATCACACAAGTTTCTAATGTTTTAACTCCAATTACAGGGACAGTACTGTCAAACACCTTTCAAAATGCACCACTACAGTTTGAATTTCCTTTTTATGGTAAAAAATATACTGTTGGAACGGCAACACAAAAGGGAGCACTAATGTTTGAAAACGAAGATCCACAAGTTCCTTATAATAGGCATGAGGATTTAATGCTGCGATATTTAAAAAACATTGCGCCTTTTTATGGCATTTATAATAGTAACACTATCCGCTATGAAGGCAACACAACGTACGCAAAGTTTTACTGGACTGCAAATTTTCATGGTACAGAATTGCAATATCTTGTTACTCTTTTTGTAGATGGGACTATTTATATTGATTATGGAAATTGCCCAACTCCTTCTATAAAAAAATGGCAGGCAGGAGTTTCAATGGGAGACCAGATTTCGTACCAGGAATTTAGTTTCTCAGGTATGACTTTTCCGGCAAACACAAGAATAATTCTTGAACCACAACCTTTTCCTAAAGGCTTAGGAATAGATAATAACGGGATTATTTCCGGAACATTAACAGAAGAGTTTCCCGGTGATTCTATTTTTGTAAAAGTAATTGATAATAATTGGCTCGAAAATATTAAGGGGTTTTTGTTTACAAACCGTGGGTTGCTTTTTTCCAACTATAACCTGACTAGTCCCGACAATAATATTCCGGAATATGGTGAAAATGTTCAAATGTCTCTTCGTCTTACAAACGTAGGTGAGGCTTCTATCAATAATATTCAATTGGTGCTCGAAGATGTTGATCCAAACTATTCGCTGGTTGACAGTCTGGCATTTTTGTCAAACTTGCAATTAAATCAATCCGGTAATCTGGATACGGTCTTTGAATTCAGTGTTAATGAACAAATCGCTGACAATACCCTGATTACATTTGTTATTAATGCCACTTCAGACGAACTACAGGCCTCAGATACCGTATCGTTTATTGTGAGAGCTCCGAATATTCAGATAATTAATACAGTATACACTGATTTGAATGATAACATTTTTGATCCGGGAGAAACAGGCACAATTAATATCCATTACAAAAACACAGGTGGTTCGCCTGCTTATAACCTGATTTCGGAATATCTTCCTCAAGACTCCTATTTAACAATTAACGCAGTATCTGGAAATACAAAAGCATTATTACTTCCGGACAGCACATGGATTGTCATCCTGAATATTACATCTGATCCTGCAACACCTTATGGATACGTCAGTACTGTTAATTCAGAGATTAATGGTGACAGGTCGTATACAAAAACACAAAACGTTCTTATTGGAATTGGATTAATCATAGAGAACTGGGAAACAGGTGGCATATCATCTTTCCCATGGGGTCTTGCAGGAAATGCACAATGGTATATTGATAATACAATACATTACGGAGGAAATTATTCATTACATTCAGGGCTTATTACCCACGATCAGGTTAGTGTACTCAAGTTGGTCGGGACTGTCAGTACCGCGGGCTCACTGTCTTTTTACAAAAAAGTATCCTCTGAGGCAAGCTACGATTTTTTATGTTTTTATATTGATAGTGTAAAAGTTGCTGAATGGTCAGGAGAACAAGACTGGTCCATACATGTATTTCAAATGAATTCGGGGTTTCATTCCTTCGAGTGGAAATATGAGAAAGACGGTTCTGTGAATTCCGGAAGTGATGCAGCCTGGGTAGATAATATTATTTTTCCACCCATGGATTTTGCAAGTCCTGAATTATTAGTTTCCACAGATCATTATGAAAAAACAATGGTTCAGAATATACTTGATACCGATACAATTTATGTAACCAACACCGGGGGAGGTCTGTTGACGTATCAGGCAAATATTGATAATGCCTCTGTATCACGAAAGGCTCAAGGAGCTCAAGAACAAAGAAGTGTTGACGGGTCAACCTTAACAGCATCCCCATCGGCCATAAATACAGGAGTTCCGGTCGCTCTTAATTTTTCACTTTACAACGGAAGCACAGATTCAGAATGGCTGAAAGATGTAACAGTTAGCTTTCCTCTGGGTGTAACACTTGATTCAGCTACAAGCTTTATAGGTGGCACTGGCGGCCCGATGGCATGGAGCGGGGTTCATGGAAATGGTTCAGATGTGAACTGGCATGGGGAAGATGGTAGTGGTTGGGGTGTGGTTCGAGGCAATGAAACAGCAACCGCAGTTCTGTATTTACAAATTGATTCGGCAATACAAAATTCAATTGTTTTATTGTATCAAATCGATGGTGATATATACGGGGCTACCCCTCATTCCATTTCTGATGTTATAATACTTACTAATAACGGACCTAATTCAACATGGCTTACCCTCTCGTCAGAAAGTGGAAATTTAACATCAAATCAATCGAGCCCACTATTTCTTAACTTTAATACTTATGGAATTGCGTTGGGTACCTACTACTGTAATATTAATATTTTTTCAGCAACCGATACTGCATCAGTGGCTATAGAACTTAATGTAACGGATTTTACCGATATTATCGAAATAAGAAATTCTCTTACATTGCATCCGAATCCTGCTGATACCTATTTTCAGGTTAACATTCCCTCGTGCAAAAAAATCAATGCTGAAATCTTTACCATGACCGGTCAATGTATCGCAAAAAAAATTGCAGATGGTTCTATAATAAATTATAACACATCTCAACTGCCCGATGGTGTCTATATATTAGTTATCACATGCGACAATACCCGATGGGTGGAAAAAATAATAGTAGCCCATTGATAAGGGTTTATGATCTGAATAAAATCAATTATTCAGATACTTTGCAGAAACACACAGCAGAGAGTTCAGGGTAATGGGTTTGGTAATATAATCATCGCAACCGGCGGCAAAACATTTTTCTTTATCTTCGGCCATGGCATAAGCAGTTTGTGCGATTACGGGTAAATCTTTTCTTATTTCTTTAATAATTTTTGTTGCTTCAAAGCCGTTCATTACAGGCATCTGCATGTCCATAAGCACCATTTGGATGCTTTGATTTTCTTTACATATATCAATTGCTTCCTGACCATTTTCTGCGCGAAGAATTTTTGCTTTGGTTTTTTTCAGCAATGTTTTCAGATAATGAAAATTCACATGGTCGTCTTCAACAATCAAAATTACCTTTGCATCCCAGTTTTGTTCTATGATGCTTTTTTCTTCTGCCTGTTTTGTTTCTTTATGCTTTGGGCTTACTTTACGGTAGGGTAAACAAAACGAAAATTTAGATCCGCAGTCAGGAGCAGAAACCAGCTCCATGTAGCCATTCATAAGCTCCACAAGGCTTTTTGAAATTGCAAGACCTAACCCAGTGCCACCATAATGCTTGGTAGTACTGTCATCAGCCTGACGAAAACGGTCGAATATCAAAGATTGCTTTTGCTCTGAAATGCCAATGCCGGTATCTTCAACATAGAAACATATTTTATTTCCTTCAATTTTATAACCAAACTCTATAAATCCTTTTTCTGTAAACTTAACCGAATTTCCAATTAAGTTGGTGAAAATTTGTTTAAGCCTGAAATCATCTAATAAAACAAAGCAACCTGAATTATCTAATCCGTGTTGTAATCTTAAAATAATATCTTTTTTATCGCGAAGTGTGATATCAGACTCAAAGAAATTATATAATTCAAATAAAATTGCATTTAACGAGCATTCTGTATCCTGAATAACAATCTGCCCTGCTTCAATTTTTGATATATCAATAATATCATTAATAATATTTAGAAGGTCTTTCCCTCTTTTATTAATGATATCAACAAATTCAGATCTTTTATAAGTAGGAAGGCTTTCATCTTTTAATAAATCTGTAAAGCCAAGAATAGCATTCATTGGAGTCCTTATTTCGTGGCTCATGTTAGCCAGGAATGCAGTTTTAAGTCTGTCTGCCTCCATGGCCTGTTCTTTTGAACGCAGAATTTCTTCATTTCTGATTTTGTTAGCAATAGCTCCACCAAGTGTATTTGCAAAATTAACAAGAATATTTTCCTGCGAAGAACTCCATTTGCGCATTTGCATTTTATCTGAAAAGCCAATAAAACCCCAATATTTATTTTCAATAAGAATAGGAATAGCAAGGAAAGACAAAATTTCTTTTTTATCTAAAAACATCCGCTCTTTTAAAGGAAAATCTTTAGGTCTGCCTTTTATATTTTCTTTAGATGAAAGAAGAACGAACCATCTCTCAATGCCAAGCGAGGCATAAGGCACATTCTGCAAATCGGGATCATTAAAAAGAAGTTGCTCGGAAGTCCATTCAACTCTGTGATTAAATACAGGCTGCTCATCAGAATCTGGTAAATGCGAATAAATACAAATTGAAGATAATCCTATTGCATTTCCAATTACAGCAAGAGATTGTCCTATTGCTTCATCATGATTTTCTTCAGTCAAAAGAATCTGTGCAGAAGTATTGATACTTTTCAACAAGACATCTGTTGATTGCATTATTTCTTCTGTTCTGCGTCTTTCGGTTATATCTTGTGTAATACCATAAATAATACCTTTATCAAAAAACTTGGCGTGTACCTCCATGATACAGATTTCGCCGGAAGGATGAATAAAAGTATACTCGAAAGGCTCGTTGCTTTCCTCATGATTTTCAGTAATACTTGCTCTCTGAAATTTCTCTAATAATAAAGGAATATCTTTATGGGCAATAAATTTCTCGGCATACTCCATCAAGGGCATTATCAAAGGCAAGGCACTCAGGGAATCCAGACCAATTAATAACTGGTGTTCTTTACTTAATGTTATCTCTCTTTTGTTTAAATCAAGTTGCCAGCTTCCTATCATGGCTACCTGATAAACTTCAGATAATTTTTTTTCGTTTTCTTTTATTTTCAATTCGCTTTTTAATCTTGTTGAAATATCTCTGATTGTTGCAATGATTAAAACATCATCTTTAAGAGACAATAATTTATAAGTAATTTCAGCATCAAATAAAGAACCGTCTTTTTTTTTGTGCTTCCAGTTAAAAAACTGTGGCTTGCCATTTAAACAAGCACTGATTTTTTCTTTTCCGGATTCAGATGATTTTCTGCCGTCGGGTTGAAAAACAGGAGCAAGTTCATTGGGTATTGCGCCTATAAGTTCTTTACGTGTCATTTCAAAAAGCTCACAGGCTTTCTGATTACAATCGTGAATAACTTCTTTCATTATAAAATATCCATCAGCAGATTTATCAAATAATTCGGTATAGCGACTCTCGCTATCACGAAGGCGTGATATGGTTTGCTGAAGAACGTTGTTGGCTCTGTGAATATTTTCATTCGTAGCCATGTACTCTGCATTCAGAGAGCGATGTTCTTCCATCTGAATTGCAATTTCTTCACTTTTATCTTTCAATTCCAGTTCAGCCAGTTTCCGCTCTGTTATATCAAAAGCGGTTCCGATTACAGCATACTCACCGCTAAATTCAATTATTCCGACTGAAAAATCAAGCCAGCGGATATCATTATTTTTTGTTTTTATTTTGAACTCAATACGTTTAGGAGCTCGCGTGTTAGACTTTAAACGTGTTTCGAGTGTTATTTCAGAAACGATGCCAACATCTTCCGTATCAACAAAACGCCAGATATCAGAATTAAGAATTTCATCCCTCGAATAACCTGTTAATGTAATTGTGGCATCATTCGCGTATAAAATATTTTCAGCCTTATAAATTACAATTACAGCCGGAGACATATCAGAAAGCGCTTTGAATTTTTCTTCACTTTCTTTTAGTTGCCTGTTTAGTTGTTGTAAATTATGTATCGTGAATTTTAATTGTTCATTTTTATCCTGAAGAATTGCATCGAAATTTTTTCTTTCTTCGGCAATAAGTGAAACCGCCACCATATCTGCAATTGAAGCCGTAAAAACCTGATCTTCGTAAGTCCAATGTCTTTCTGTAGTTACTTCTGCGCAAAGCACACCAATAATTTTTCCGCGTAACCAAATAGGAGTATCTACAAGAGCTTTGATATTGTTGGGTATAGAATAGTCTTCTTTAAATTCTATGGTACGTTCGTCGGTAAGGACATCTTCAACAACAAGATTTCTTTGATTTTTTATCGTGTTTAGATAAATCGGATATTTTGTAATATCAAGAATTGTTCCTTCTTCGTGTTTTGATTTTGACAAGCAAAAAGAATCAACACATTGCAGTGCCGTTTCTTCCTCATTAAAAAGCCAGACGGATGAAAAGTCAACCTGAAGAGTCGCTGCATTTATTTCATTTAATCTGGCAATGTCGGTTTTAAAATCAATATTTTCATGCCTTATTAATTCAAGCAAAGTATTCTGGTAATGAGATGCTTCTTCAAGGCTTTGTTGTAATTGAATCTCCCTGTTTTTTCTTTCAGTAATATCAGAAATAAGAACAGAAACAGTATCAGGCATACCTCCCTGATGCCTGATAAGGCATATTTTAGCACTGTACCAACGATTGTCACCTTCAATTATTGATGGATATTCTATGTTTTGAATGATTCCATTCCTGAAAACATCATTAATTATTGCTTCAAATTTAGCGCTGAATTCAGGGTCAAAAACTGCGCGGAGTGTTTTTCCTAAAAAAAAGGAGTCTTCAAAAAATAAAAATGATTTATCGGATGCCCAAACATTTAAAAAGCGATAATCTTTATCTAATTCAAAAATCACATTTTCAAGAGAAGAAATAATTGCTTCAAGGTCGCTCTCTTGTTCAAAAACTTTCTTTTGAATTTGATAAAATTCTGTAAGATCATGAAAAATACAACCGAGCATTATTCCTTTTGACAAGGTAATACTAAAATAAGAAAAATGAATATTACATATTTTATTATTTTTTGAAACAATATCAGCACGCCTTGAAATATTGAGCCATTCTGCTTTTCCTGTTTTAAAAAAATCTAAAATAATATGCTTGTATTCCTGCTCTGTTTCATTCGTTCTTTTTTCATGAGGTATCATATTTAACTGAAAATCCCATGCATATTTTTTTATAACTTCTTCTTTTTTATAACCGGTAATTAGTTCGCATTGTTTGTTCCATTCATATATACAGCCATTATCGCTGATCAGAAAAATACCGTCTGATGCATTTTGAAAAATACTAAAGAAAAGTTCCTCGCTCGCTATAAGTTTTTTCTGGGTTTTTGAAATAGATGAATTTACTTCAAGCAGTTCTTCATTGATGGATTTTATTGTTTCGTTTTGCGTAGATATTTCTGTGTTTTTTTCGAGTAATTTGTGCTCTCCGAGATGACTTTTTATTTCCTGCAATTTGTAACGGGAAATATCTTCGAATAAAACACAAATATAATTTCCATCTGGAGAAAATTTAGAAATGATAAACCAACGATTAAAAAATTCGGAATGAAATTCAACCTTTTCTTTCTCTCCTGAGTTAATTTGTTTTGATAAAAATTCCTTGAAATTAAACTTATCATTTTTAATATCGGGAAGAATACTAAATAATGTTTTTCCAATGATTTGCTGACTTTGATTTGAAAGTGAAAGAAAATTTCGATTGCAATCTAAAATAAGAAAATCGTAAGGAGTATTGTTTTCATCATAAAGAGTCTGCATACATACATAAGACTGACTCATTCCGTCAAGAAGGGCAGGATAAAATGATCGGGCATCTACTGTGTTTTCAGCAGGTATTTTCTTCTCATTTTTTTCAGGAATACTATTTTTATTTTCTTTTGCCACGGAATTTTTTCAGAAACAGATAGTACAAAATTAAGAAATTAAATGCAAATAATAAAACTAATCGGCTTTATTTCAATACAAAACCTGCAAAAACAGGCTGATGATCTGAATTTTGAAAATCAAGATTTTTAGTATGAACATAAACCGCATCAACATTAGGAGATATAAGATAATAGTCAATTATAATTTTCGGTGTTGTTTCAGGGTCGTAAGGAAAATTCAAATACCTATTCGTGGGAACTGTTGGATCGTAAATCCATTTCCATTCTTTTGGAAGAAAATCTTTTGCAATAGAAATCAATTTAAAATGTTTCTCAGGAAGGGATTTTGAAAATGAATTTTTATCTGCGCCGAAAGGACTTTGATTCCAATCTCCACCCATAATTATATAATTGCCTTTACTATATTCATCTGACAAGAAGCCTTTCAGAAATTCCATGTGCTTTGTTTTTACAACACTGTCTTCAAAAGCGGCATTGTGCGTGTTAATAACCAAAAGTTGTTTATTTTCAGAAACAGGAAAACGCTTGACTATAAAGCAACGATCGAGCATAAATAAATTTGTTGGAAAAGGACCTTCTCCCGGAAATTTATATCGCTCGCAAAGCAAGGGTTCATGCTTTGTTAACGAGAGAATTCCGGAAATTACTTTTCCCATGGGGGATGAAATTGGAGAAGGAACAAATTTCACGTTGTAATTCATTGCAAAGTATGGTTTCCATCCTATTAAAAAAGAAGATAGGCTGTCGCGTTCATTAATATAATAAGAGCGTTTTGCTTCAACATCAACTTCCTGAAGCATTATGAAATCTATCGAATCGCTTTCTGCAAGCAATGACTTAATTTTTACAAAATTTTCAAGAGTACGTTCTTTGCTTGTCTGCATATTTTTTCCACCATCATAGAAAAAATCCATGTCGCCGCCAAGACCAGCATACCCTATATTCCAGATAAGAAATCGAAGCGTATCTCCCTGTTTAAATTGATTTGGATTTTCACTTTTAAAAATTTCTTCCCTGTCTTGCGGATCATAGTTTGTAAGCATAGAATATCCCAGAAAAATAAGGAATAATATAACTACCAAAGCAATAATCCCAAAAAAAAGTTTGATAATTTTTTTCATCTTATTTTTAAAATATCTTTGTTAAGAAAAACAAACAAATGTAAAATAAATCATAATACGGGCAATCAGAAAAAATTCTAATTTTGAGAACACTCCGGAAAATATTATATTTGGGATAATATGTGGCTAAAGCCGAATTGAGTTTATTTGTATTTATTACGTTGACTAAAGTCAACGCGAATCAATGTGAGTCGAGATAAAAAAATGAAAATAGTATCTGATAAAAAGTCAATAGTATTTCAATATTAAAAGTTATCAATTATAATGTCTCGGAAAATCAGAAAAAATACGATTAATTTATACAGTGAAAATCTAAAATGCTAACAGAAATCGAAAAATACATACTTGATCATACAGAGCCAGAAGATGAACTTCTGCGGGAACTATATCGCGAAACCCATGTGCGCATGTTGCATCCACGTATGGCATCCGGTCACGTGCAGGGAAAAATTCTTGAGATGATTTGCCAGATGATTCAACCTCAGAATATATTAGAAATAGGAACCTATACCGGTTATTCTGCCCTTTGTCTGGCTAAAAGTCTTCCTGAAAACGGAATACTCCACACAGTTGAAATAAACGACGAAATTGAAGATTTTACACGCTCTTATTTTGAACGATCTGAATTGAAAAATAAAATAAAATTTCATATCGGAGATGCGCGAGAAATTATTCCAACTTTAAATACCAGCTTTGATCTTGTATTTATTGACGGAGAAAAAAATCAATACTGCGATTACTATGAAATAGCGCTTCCTTTTATTCGTAAAAATGGATTTATCATTGCAGATAATGTATTATGGAGTGAAAAAGTAGTTGATGGAAACTTGCGGAATAATGATCACTTTGCTCATGGCATAAAGGATTTCAACAATCTTGTACAAAAAGATACAAGGGTGCAAAATGTACTTTTTCCTGTTCGGGATGGACTGATGGTGTTGAGGAAATTGTAGGGGGTATTGTAAAATTGTATCTTATAAAAAAGCCCCAGAAGAATTTACTCCTGAGGCTTTTCAATAAAAAAACTTCATGAATTAAATTAATTCATTTTTGTGTTTTTCACCAATAACTTTCAACATATCCTGTGTCATAGCATCAAGATTATAACTGGGTTTCCATCCCCATTCTTCTCTGGCAGCTGTATCGTCTACAGAATCTGGCCATGAATCAGCAATTTTCTGACGGAAATCAGGTTCGTAAGAAATTTGAAATTCAGGAATATATTTTTTAATAGAGTCAGCCATATCTTTAACAGTAAAGCTCATTGCGCCTACGTTAAAGTCACTGTGATGTTTTAATTTTGTAAAATCTGCTTCCATCAGGTCACAGGTTGCTTTCAGACAATCGGGCATATACATCATCGGGAGGCGTGTGTCCTCTTTAACAAAACAAGTATACTTTTTATTTTTAATAGCTTCGTAATAAATAGCCACAGCATAGTCTGTAGTACCTCCACCAGGAAGTGTTTCATTGCTGATAATACCAGGATATCTCAACCCTCTAACATCAAGTCCGAATTTTCTAACATAATAATCTGCCAGTAATTCTCCGGATACTTTCGTAACTCCATACATAGTAGTCGGTTTCAGAATTGTTTCCTGTGGTGCATTCTTAGGTGTTTCGGGACCGAATACAGCAATAGAACTAGGAACAAGTACCTGTTTCATTTTGTACTCAAGGGCAACATCAAGAATATTTATGAGCCCGTTCATGTTTACATTCCATGCATGTTTTGGATCTGCTTCACCAGTAGCAGAAAGAATCGCTGCCATATTGATAATACAGTCCACATTATGTTTTTTTACGACTTCAATCAGTTGCTCTTTGTTTACAGCATCAACTACTTCAAACGGACCAGAATTTTTTAATTTTTCAGAAGGAGCAGTTTTTCTTACTCCTGCAATAACATTATTATTACCATATATTTTGCGAAGTTCCATTGTGAGCTCAGAACCTATCTGTCCGGCAGAACCAACTACTAAAATTTTTGAAAATTTTCCCATATATCTATAAATTTAATTAATTGAAATATTTATAATTACCCGAACAAAAATAAATTAATTTTAAAATTATAAGCATGAATTAAATTTTATTTTTTTATGTTGTAAATCATGGAGCAGAAATATAAAATCGCATATATTTGTTTGCTTAAAATTAAGTATAAACTTAAATATCATAAAAATGTACGGAAAATTAAAAGAGCACCTTGCAAAAGAAATAGGTGCAATTAAAGAAGCTGGTCTTTTCAAAAATGAAAGGATTATTGAAAGTGAACAAGGTGCAGAAATTGTTGTTAAAGGAAAAAAATGTCTGAATTTTTGCGCAAATAATTATCTTGGATTGTCATCTCATCCGGATCTGATAAAAGCATCCCATGAAGAGATTGATCACAGAGGTTATGGTTTATCCTCCGTACGTTTTATTTGCGGTACTCAGGATATTCACAAACAACTGGAAGAAAAAGTTTCAAAATTTTTAGGAATGGAAGATACTATCCTTTTCTCTTCCTGCTTTGATGCTAACGGAGCTGTTTTTGAACCACTCCTTGGTGAAGATGATGCAATTATTACTGATGCGTTGAACCATGCTTCTATTATTGACGGAATACGTCTTTGTAAAGGACAAAGGTGGATTTATAATCATGGCGATATGCGCGATGTTGAAGAAGTTGATCCTACTACAAATAAAGCTGGAAAAGGTTTGGAACGCTGCTTAAAGGAAGCGCAAAAATGTCGTTTCAGAATGATTGCAACAGATGGTTCTTTCAGTATGGATGGTGATATTGCCAAATTACATGAAATATGTGACCTTGCAGAAAAATATGATGCCCTTGTAATGGTAGATGATAGCCATTCAACCGGATTTTTAGGGAAAACAGGCAGGGGAACCCATGAGTATCGTAATGTTATGGGTCGTGTTGATATTATAACTACCACTTTTGGAAAAGCCCTTGGTGGTGCTTCCGGTGGCTGCATCTCCGGACCAAAAGAAATTATTGACTGGATGCGTAATAAAGCCCGTCCATATTTATTCTCAAACTCTGTTGCACCAGCTGTTGTTGGAGCTACAATAAAAGTTATGGATTTGCTTACATCTTCCACACAACTTCGCGATAAATTAGAAAACAACACCAAATATTTCAGGTCAAAAATGACTGAAGCTGGTTTTGATATTATTAAAGGAGATCACCCTATTTGTGCAATTATGTTTGGCAAATACCCCGATTGCTCAAAACTTGCTGTCAATTTCGCAAACAGAATGCTGGAAGAAGGAATTTATGTAATTGCTTTCTCATTCCCAGTTGTTCCAAAAGGAAAAGACAGAATAAGAGTACAGATTTCTGCCGGACACGAGATGGAGCATCTCGACAAAGCCATTGCTGCTTTTACCAAGGTTGGAAAAGAACTTGGAATGATAAAATAAAAAAAGGGACGAAAGTCCCTTTTTTTATTTATAACGGGTTTCGTGCAGGCTTCATAAGGCAAACAATAAACCTGCGATTCGGAAATAAATATTTATTTCCGGAGAATAATATTTGTTGAATATTCTTTACCCTGTTTAATAATTCGAACCAAATAACTTCCATTGTCAAACGATGACATATCAATGCTCTTTAGGTTACCCGGATTTTCCATTTTCTTAATTATTTCTCCTGTCATATTATAAATAACAACTTTAGCATTGCCAGCATTTTTGATGTAGATTTTATTACTTGTCGGATTTGGAAAGACTTCAATTGAGTTTTCGAAAACTGTTTTTGATCCTACCACTGTCAGGTCAACGGTACTAACAACAGAACAATTGTTCGCATCCGTTACGGTAAGGGAATAAACTCCGGCACACAAGCCACTGATTGATGATGTTGTAGCACTGGTACTCCATAGATAATTATAAGGCGGAGTTCCACCTGCAACAGATGCATTTGCAGATCCATTACAGGTACCATTATCAGGTGTTTGGTTAAGAGTGACTGTTAGCATTGAACAATCGGAGCAGGAAATCACCGATGTCATATTATCCACCTGGATCGTATTGAAACTTCCGTCTGTTACCCTGATTGGCCACACACCTGAAGGAGTAACAGTTGATCCGGTTGCAAATGTGGTCCAGGAAGCAGGAGCATTGCATTCGGTAACAGGCATTGAATTTACCATGCAGAGGTTTACAAAAGGAGTCCAGGTTCCACCGCATGCAGTGCATTCAGCTTCATTTGTGATAGGCGTTGTAGTTGCTGGATTATATTGTTCCCAGATGTATGTTGGAGTGCCATTCAGAACTGTAATATCACCATTTGGCTGTTCACAAACTGATAAGGCGGCACAACTATTAACCCTTATTATCACAGAATCCGCTCCGCATGGCATGGTGTAAAATATTTGATGATTACCTGGACCTGCAACAGCAGGGTTAAAAGTTCCGGTTGAAGCATTTGTTATTCCTGAGCCTGACCAGATACCCCCAACATTGGAAGCAATAAAATCAAAGGGAGCATCCGTGGAACAAACCGTATCAACATTACAAATATTTGCATCACAGCAGCCCACAGACGTTTGCGGACAAGCGCTCATATTGATGGATTGAATTTTTCCGTTCCTGTTTGTGACATCGCTGTTTGATTGGGCTCCAACAGCAACAATTTCCCCATTTATGTTTATTGCAATATCGTAAATTGTAAAACCTGTATTTGTCTCAAGAAGAATATTCAGATCTGGATCAAATTTCACAACTCTGTCTCCCGAGCCGGCATAGACGTTTCCGCAATTATCAATAGCCATCCCGCTATTCTTAATAATTTTTTTTCCAAGCAGAATTTGACTGCTGCCACCAGGCAAAGGTACAGAGTTTATCAGTGCCCCTTCAACCTGAGATCTTCTGTGGATAGAATCTCCGCTATGAGTATAAATATACAAACTGTTGCCACATAAGGCTTTTAAACCTCCCCCGTTTTGTGTTGCAGGAAGATAATTTTCGCATTTATAAGACAACTCATAATTATTGGGTACCTGAAATGCAGGAAGGTTTGATGGGCATAAGCCAATATTCTGATTAATAACTCCAACGTCTTTATGAGTTAAAAAGATGTATTTTGCATTTAATGAAGAAGCTATGGATCTGACTTCAATCGGATTTGCTCCAAAGCCTGCAATATTCGTATAATCCAAATCTTGAGTTGAAATAACTGAACCATCGGTCGTATTCATGTTAAAAATGGTTGCATAGGCTGAAAATGCAAGCATATTAAGTTTTGTTCCACCTATTACAAGTTTTGTTTTATCGCAGTTAAATGAAATTGACCACCATTCATCACTTGTTGCGCTGCCGTCGGTATGCCAGTCCATTCCTCCTAAGTTATTAATCCTTTCAATAGAAGGGGAAGTACCTGATGTAATATAGCAAGTTCCTGAGTTATCGGTGGCGAGTGTTCCTAACCATACATTGGAAGTGTCCCACGGTGTGGAATAGGTCCATTGAAGAGACCCAGCATTATTATATTTTTCAAGTTTCATAGGGGTTTCCCCTCCAATTACATATACATTGCCTGGTCCATCTGTTTCAACTTCCCAAACTGCGGTGGATGAATTAAATGTTGCGTTAATAATCCACGGGTCAATAACCATCTCACGTGAATTATCATAATTCTCTGCTTCAAAAAATAATTCATTGTTTTCAAATCTGAATTTAATATTTAATCTTTCTTTTGTATCAGAATAATAAGCAATAGGTTTAAGTTCTGCGATATCTCCTAATGAAGTCTGAATTTTAAAATCCCCTGATGGCTCAATAGAATACCGGGTATATTCAGATTTGGTTTTTGAATGGAAATCATTATATTTAATTCTGACCTTAGATAAATCTGCTCCGGGACGAAGCGTAATATTATATTTTATTCCTTTTTCAGGGTTAATGAAATAATCCACATCCACATTTTGATATAGGTTTTTATATACCAGTTGTTTGTAACCATTGATATGGTTTACATTGGAAATTTTGCCTGTAGTTGGATTTTTTATTGCATAGGAAAAATAGTGATCTGTTACCTCATTCACAAAAGTTTCAACATTTGGGTTTGAACCTACCCATGAGGCATCAACAAGTTCGCTGATAGTAATCCATCTTGGTTTTTTTGATTGTTTTCTGTCAACTAAACTTTCAAATTCAAAATCTTCAGTGTTTCGTAAAAACTTGTCCATCCGATATGTAAAACCGCTTTGATTGAAAAACATTTTAAATCCATCGTAATCAATTGCGTATTTGATTTTTTTATCACTTTGCCAATTACGACCATCAAACTGACCTTTATTTTCAATAAAGACTTTTCTTTTAACGCCACTTTGAATGGCCCGATCCGTACCATCAGCGAGTAAGGATAATGTTGTTAGTATATAAACAACAAATAATAGTAATAAAGATTTACTCATAATATTAATTTTTATGGTTATTAAACAAAAAATTTTATCGTGGGTTTATATTCAGTAAAAATACAATAAATTATCTATTTGAAAAAATTATTACAAATTTTAATATCTTCTTATTATAATACATTATATTGCTTCACATCTGCCAGCGTGGTCGAACTTTTTCTGACAGGCCAGCAAGACTTTCTCTGCAACCTGTTCGGGTTTTATACTGCGAATACAAAGGCAATCCTTTGATTTTTTACAACTTTTACATTCTTTATCAAGCACTAAATATTCAGAATTAGCTCCGATGGGTGCCCAGCGTGTAGGAAAAATGGGACGCATGGGCGCATAAATACCCAATGCGTATTTTCCTAGCGCAGAAGCAATATGCAGGGGCCCTGTACTTGCAGCCACCAAGCCATCTGCCGCATTGATAAATGCAATTAATTCCGCAAGCGTTAAACGCCCGGTTAAATCAGTTATCTGATTGCAGTATTTTTCAAGAAACCCGGAAATCATTTTACCTTCATCAGTGCTGCCTGTAACAAAAATTTTAAATTGATCTTTGGGAAGCAATTCAATAAGTCTGGTAAAATTGTTCATGCCCCACTCACGTGCGCTGCCTTTCGATTTCGGATGAAGAATCAGGTTAAATTTTTCGTCCGATAACAGCATGGAAAATTGTGGTGGAAGGACAGAAGTATTCGTCAATCCGAAATATTTTGAAATCTCTTTAATGTCCTTTTCTTTTTTCAATCCTAAAGGCGCCAGAAGTTTACAGTTTAGCTGCGCTTCATGCAGGTTTGATTTCCTTCTGCTGATATTCACTTTTTTATTACAGAACAAAAGATTGTAAGGTCTTCTGGCTGTTCCGATGCGGGTTTTTATCTTTGACAGGAAAGCGAGCTGGGCGATTATTTTATGAGGAAACACATGTACAATCGAATCTGCATTTAAAGATTTGAAATAAGAAACCCGCGCTGTTTTTGATAATTGTAAAATTTCTTCCCAAATAATAATTTCATCAATATTTTTGCAGGATTCTATGATGGGGCGGGTATAATTTTTCGCAAGAAATGAAATTTTACATTCAGGGTAAAGTTCTTTTAAAATACCTGCAAGAGGCAATGTCAGGACAACGTCGCCAATATTATCAACCCGGCTGAGAATTATGTGTTTCATGAAAAATCCTCTCAATTAAAATGCAAATTGAAACGCTTGACAAATGCTGTTTTACTATTACTCAATTTCGTAATATTGGTCAACAGAACCAACAATTTTAAATTCAGTACGTCTGTTTTTAGCGCGACCTGCTTCGTTGTCTGTACCATCATGATTTGTATTGGGTGCAACAGGTTGGCTTTCTCCATATCCTTTAGCAACAAGGCGTTTTTTATCAAGCCCTTTGCTTATAAGATATTTCACAACGTTTTCAGCGCGCTTTTGAGATAATTTAAGATTATACGCATCAGAACTTATGGAGTCGGTATGTGCAGCAATTTCAACTACAATTTTGGGCATTTTTAGCATGGTTTGATATACTGTTTTATCAAGATACTTTAACGCATCTTCCGTTAGATCGGCTTTACCAAACTCATACGTAATATTATTCATTACAATCGCTTCTTTTTCCTTAATAATTTTCCCTGTATTATCTGCCAGAACTTTCATGTAAACAGCGTCAAGGCGAATTGTATCAGACTTTGTAATATCTTCTGTTGATACATTAATTTTCTTGTTGTCGTATCCATAATTTTCCACGGTAATAAAATATTTATTTCCCTGTTCCATGTTAAAATAATATTCTCCCTTATCAGAGGAAACTGTATTCGTAATAAAAATGGAATCGCGGGTATTTTCTTTGTACATAAATAAAGACACCAGCTTTGAGCCAAGTAAAGAAACAGTAGAAGTATCTAATTTGTCTTTATCGATATTAACAAATTCCGATTGGTCTGATTTTGTGATCATCTTAAAAACACTGCTATCTTTAACGGCATACAAAGAGCCTTTTGCAACTATTTTAATAAGGTCGGGCGCCTGAAAAACATATAAATCATCGCAACATGTAGAATTTCTTAATAAAGCTCCACCCTCACGGTTTGAGGTAAAAAAACCTTCTCCCTTTGTTTTTGAAGAAGCGTAATATAAATCGTCAGCTCCTGAATTTATAGGATATCCAAGGTTTTCTGGCCTTGTCCAGTTTCTTTGCTCTCCAATAGTTTTATATATATCCATGCCTCCAAAACCGGGAAGTTTATCAGAGCTGAAAAATAAAGATCGGGTTTGCATATCATAAAACGGTGTCAGTTCATCTCCTGGAGTATTAATTAGCTTTCCCAGATTTTTCTCCTCTGTCCATTTTCCCGTTTTTTTATTGAACTTCGAAAACCAAATATCCTGTCCCCCTATGGTGCCTTTTCTATCGGATACAAAATAAAGAATTTCCTGACCACTTTTAGAATCTGTACCAAGAGCAGGCATGGTAGATGTAAATTTTTTCTCATTAATTGGTTTTGGAAGCCGTACCGGTTCTCCCCAGAAATCGTCGTTATCTTTCTGACTGAGATAAATATTACAAATTATTTTATTTTTCCAATTTTTGGCGCAATACGTAAAATAAAAACGCTTTCCATCCTGCGATATCACAGCGTTTCCTGCATCATACTCATCGTTATTGAAAGGACCTGAATACAACCCTGTATTTTTCCAGTCGTTTTTAATTTTTTGTGCAATGTAAAATTTACGAACGGGTTTTTTAGCTGTATCATTTGGATTATAACGCGCAACAGAATCAAAACGTAAAGAGCCATAAATAAAAGCATTTTCAGAAATTGGCAAAGGAGAAAATTCTATGTTGGGTCTATTTATAGATGTATCCATTCGTGAAATAATTACCTTATTTTTGGCTTTATTCCAAACCGTATCAATATAACTTTGGGCAAGTTCGCATCCGGTAACTTCAGCTTTTGATAAATTTCGCCAAAACTTATCATCCTTTTGCCCTCTGTATTCTTTGCTGAATTTCACATAAAGAGGTATTGCTTCTTTATATTTTCCATTAATTTTTAACATAGATGCATACCAATACAGACTAAGTGGAAAATCTTTTCCTTTATCTGTTTCATAAACTCTTAAGTATGCAGATTCTGCATTGTTATAATCTCTTGTTTTGCGGTATAATTCTGCAAGCTTATATGCAGTTTTTAAATCCTTGGGTTTACGCGCACAATAGGCTTCATAATAATCAATAGCAGTATAGAAATCGCCATCGCGTTCTGCATTTTTAGCAAAACGTTTCATTTTCCAGGCAGCCTTAACCTTAATTTGATTTGTATCCTTCGGGGTATAAGAAAAAGAAGATAAAACCGGTATTAAAAACAAAAAAAGGACTAAAGTTATAAGCTGTTTCATTGGGTTCGGAATAAATTATCAATACCTGTCACAAGGAATAGCTTTGTTTGGTGTAATCGTACTCGGAGAAGTATAAATCAAAGATATTTCAAAAGCCCCTTTATTTCTGGTTGCAGCCTTTAGCCCGGATAAGTTAATGTCATAGCTGAAGCCAATATCAAAATCACGATAATTCACACCAGCAACAAAAAATACAGCATCAGTATTGCTGAAACCATTTCTCAAATAACCGCCAAACCAAAATGAATTTAGCTTTAACAGATTCGATGGGAGTTTGTATCCTAAATTTGCACCTCCTATAAAATCATTTGCGCTCTTCATGGTCATCCATAATATTTTCGGGTCTAAATAAACCTGCTTTGTAAGATCAATCGGTATATCTGCATGAAAAACAATACGGGAAGGAAGTTTATTGTCTCCCGGAAGATACGATTCCGTTGGTTGCGTAATATGATAAACAGCAGCTCCTACAGTAGGTTCAAACTTTTTAAATTTTTTACTCCAGGAAAGTCCTGCATTCAAATCCACATACGAGGGTTCGTCAAAAGCACCTGATTCATTACTGGGCAAAGAATTATTAAAAATGCCCGTTAAGGCATCCCATTGTTCGGGATAGGTTTGTCCACTTAAAGAATGACCTTTCATTACATACCCTACCTGAACGCCGATATGCAAAACATTAAATTCAGGAAGTTTTATATGATATGCGAAAGAACCATAGAATTTATTTGCCTCAAGATTCAGGTTTCCTGATTTATCGTGTACGTAATTAATTCCCCAGCTAAAATTCTGACTATATAAATATAGCTGATGATCAAAGCCGACAGATTGTGTAAGATACGGAACATTTACCGATTTCCATTGGGAGCGGTGTATTCCCATGATGCGCCAATCGCCCTTACAATGACCGGTTAAAGAAGGATTAAGGTTTAAAGGAGTAGCGTAAAACTGGGAAAAATGAATATCCTGAGAAAAAATATTTTCTCCTGATATTAAAATAAATAAGACGAATATATAATGTAAATATTTTTTCAATAGCATTATTTTGCAAACAAAAATAGTATTAATTTTACAAAATTAAAAATTTGTTCTATTTTTACATAGAAATTTTTTTTTTGATGACAAAACGGATATTCGTATTTTTCTTTTTATTTGGTTTAACCTTTTCGCTCAAAGCACAGGTTACTGCATCTTTTATTGCTGACATAACAGAGGGTTGCGGGCAGATACCTTTGGTTTCTTTTACAAATTCGTCTACAGGCAGTGGAACATTAAGCTATCAATGGGATTTTGGAAACGGAAACACTTCATCTGACGCCAATCCTTTTACCAGCTATCCAAACCCCGGAAGCTACACCGTTAGCCTTACTGTATCAAATGGAAGTCAGACTGATGTAATGACAATACCTGTTAATGTATGGTACGTTCCCGTGGCTAGTTTTACATCCGGGGCTCATGCAGGCTGTTTGCCCCTTTCAGTAAATTTTCAGGACGGTTCAAATGTTACAGGCTCAACAATAACAAACTGGCTCTGGTATTTTGGCGATGGCTATTCCTCCACAGAACAAAGCCCGACACACATATATACTACAGAGGGAAATTACCCGGTATCTTTAACCGTTACAGATGCGCACGGCTGTATTTCGATTCCTTACAATCTAACGGATTATGCGCAGGCTTCTGTAGTTCCAACCATTTCTATAAGCGGAGATATTACCAGTTACTGCCTTACGCCTCTCACTACAAATTTTACAAATAACTCAAGCGGATCAACGCCTCTCGCGTTCCAGTGGAATTTCGGCGATCCAACTTCCGGTTCTGCTAATACATCTACACAACAAAACCCATCGCATACATATAATGATATAGGAATCTATGATGTTTCACTCGTGGCTACAGATCAGAATGGTTGCTCCAATGATACTGTTATTACAGAAATGATAGATATATCTACAGTTACAGCTTCCTTTAATGTTGTAGAAGGTGATACCGGATGTTTGAATCAGATGGTGCATTTCAACAATACCTCGGGAACACCCGGAATCTGGATTTACGGAAATGGAACAAGCGGTACATCAGACTCAATTATTTATACAGCAACCGGAACTTATGAGGTTACATTAATTGCTGCGCCCGTGGAGTGTCCTGATACAATTTCGCATTTCATCACTATAGTAAATCCTCCGACTACAGATTTTTTAATAGATAGCGTGTATGGATGCAAAGTGCCTCACAACGTAAATTTCACAAATACCTCCACAGGCGATGTTTCCTGGAGCTGGAATTTCGGCGATAGCGGAACTTCAACAACAGAAAATCCATCCCATACTTATACTGGTCAGGGTAATTTCAACGTTGTTCTAACGATATTAAATCAAAACGGGTGCAGAGCCTCGCAAACGAAAAATGTGATCGTTCAATTTCCGGACGTATCTTTTGAAGCAGATACAAATATGGGTTGTGTGGATATACCCGTAAACTTTGAAGATAATAGTACATGCAACACACAATATGATAATGTTGTCGGCTGGAATTGGAATTTTGATGACGGACAGACATCAAATCTTCAAAACCCTTCTCATACCTATACTGTTGATGGGCAATTCTGGATTACTTTAACAATCACTACCCAGCACAATTGTACAGCAAAAGACTCTGTTCAGCTTTTTTTCGGAAGCCACCAGCTGCCGGGCTTCACGCTGGATAAATACATTGCATGTGCGCAGGATTCAATATTCATAACCAATACATCTGCCGACACGAATAAAATTCAAACCTACGATTGGAAATTCGGACTTACACTTACATCAAACCTACAGCATCCCGTCCCTCAAATTCTTCGCAATACTGTAGATACAGGCTATGCCCATTTTCAACTCGTAACAAATTATTACGGTTGCCGCGATACAATTCTCGACAGTGTGTATATTAAAGGTCCCATCATTAAAACCCGCTCTGTTGTTACAGATTTGATGAGTTGCGATGATCCCCATCAATATATCATGACCACCAACACGCAGGGAGCAGAATACTGGACATGGGACTGGCGCGATAGCTCGCTTGTGGACACAACAGATCAGGATACAGTTATGCACCAATATCCGGTTGCTCCTTTGAGTACTCCTGATTATATGGTGTTGGTTTATGCATTCAACGATTCTCTGGGATGCGTATATAAAGACAGTATTAAGGTTTATCCAAAAGATATTTATGCTAATTTCGATTCCCTCGCATGGAAGGATACTATTTGTTTTGATCCTAATGAATTATTAGCAAGTACCTTTAAAGATGCTTATTTCTGGAGATGGAATTTTGGAGACGGAACACCCACCACATCTTGGGGTCTTCCATTAACAGATCATTTGTACGACACATCCGGAACATACACCATTTGGCTTTACGCAAAAACAATGAGCTTGAATGAACTGCAATGTGTTGATTCAATATCAAGACAGGTACGTGTATTTAAACCCGAAGTTGAATTTTACGGCGACACGCTGATAGGTTGTGCGCAATCTCCCATAACAATACCCTTTCACAGCCAGGCATTTTCACCGGACACAAATATTGTTTCGTGGTTATGGAATTTAGGAGATAACCAAACTTCTACAGATACTGCATTTTCTCATTCGTATCCCACACCCGGAAAATATAACATTACACTTGAAGTTACAGATGGTTTCGGATGTATAAATTCTCTTACAAAAAATCAATATATTGCATCGCTTGCTGTAACATCGAACTTTACGCTTTCTCAGACAGTATATTGTACAGGTGATGATATTCTGCTTAACTCGTCTTCAACATCCATTCCCACAGATTATCCTCCCACAGATTTTCACTGGTATTTGAGCAACGGCGACAGCAGTTACCAGCAATCGCCGACTATTTCTTTCCCTGTAAAAGGAGATTATGATGTTACATTGATTGTGTTCAACGCGCTGGGCTGTTCCGATACGTTAATCCGACCAGCTTATATTCAATCACAAAGCATTGACGCCGGATTCTATGTAACATTAAATAATATGATTACTTCTTCCGATAATCTTATTGCTGTTGTGGACACAAATTGTTATCCTGTAAATTTCAATCCTATAAATTTGGTAAATACAACACTTGAAGAATACAACCCAACTACCTATTCATGGACATTTGGCAATGGGGTAGGTTCCTCCAACCTGACTTCGCCATCTTTCCCCTATGAACAGCCCGGGAACTATGAGCTAATCCTTCAAACAACAACATCTCACGGCTGTGTTGATACTGATACAATTACAATTAATGTTGGTGGTCCTTGGGCAAACATATTACTTGATGATGATCATATTTGTAAAGGAGATACAGTTAGCTTTAATGTTACGGACACAATTTCCATTCAATCTGTAACATGGGATTTTGGAGATGGAAGCATCAGCCACGAGTTTGCTCCTGCCCATGACTATACCTACTTCCCAGACACAGGATTTTTTGTTGTAACACTAAATGCAACATCAGGTTCCTGTCAGATGCCATTAAAAAAAGATACAATTAATATATATCAGGTTATTGCAGATTTTTTAAGAAATGATTTTAGTTCCGGAACGTCAGACACATCGGGTTGTGGACCATTTTTGGCAGATTTTACGAATCAATCAACAGGAGCGGATTCATGGTATTGGGATTTCGGGAACGGAAGTATTTTCAATGGACAAAATCCCGCAACACAAACATTTGTTAACAATGCAGCTTCAGATGTAATTTACAATGTTGCTCTTTATATCTCAGAAAGCATGGCTGGTTGTGTTGATACGGCAATAAAACAAATAGTAGTGCATCCTACACCTGTATTAGCTTTAACAAATGATACGATTATTTGTTTAGGCGCAACAGCGCAATTGAATGCAAGCGGCGGTTCCACAATTCTTTGGTCGCCTGCGAATGCGCTTAGCGATACAATGATTTATCATCCTGTTGCAAGCCCTGTTACTACAACTACCTATCACGCTTTGATCACAAGCGACAAAGGATGCACGAATGAAGACTCTGTAAAAATTGCAGTTCAGCAAATTCCAAATCTCAGCACCATTGCAGATACAACAATTATTATCGGTGAATCAATTAATTTGTCTACCACAGTAGATCAGGATAATACAAGCTATCAATGGCTCCCTGACTATAAACTCAGTTGCAACAACTGCGACGAACCAGTTGCCACACCACTAAGATCAACAGATTACATTATAACAATTTCTGACAGCATCGGGTGTTTTTCAGTTTCAAAGCTTATCCGAATAATTGTAGATGCAAAATTTTCAATTGATGTCCCTACAGTGTTTACTCCTAATGGAGATGGACACAACGACATAATCTTTGCAAAAGGCTGGGGCGTTAAACAATTCAGAAAATTTCAGATATACAACCGCTGGGGACAACTTGTTTATGAAACCGATGATAAAACACAGGGGTGGAATGGAACTTTTAATGGAATGGCACAACCCGCTGATACTTACACTTACTTTATAGAGGTTGAACTTCTTGACGAAACCTTTAAAACAAAACAAGGAAATTTTAGTTTGCTGAGATAAATGGTGTCTTCGACTCCGCTCAGACACCGCTTGATTCCGCTCAGACACCGATTGGTGCTTTGACATTGATTGCTGATTCTTTTCCCATCCTCCCCTTGCTCTGTTCTGTACAATCGTTCCACTTGTGCTGAGCGAAGTCGAAGTATGGAACGATTCTACAGTCGCTTACCGCCTTTCCCACGAACCAGATACTCAACCAAATTTTCTTTCCACACAACGAATAAAATAAATATCAGCAACAACATGGTTCCAAAGCCAATGTTGAGCCAGAAATTTGTAGTACGCAGATATGCTGCTAAGAAGAAAAAGCCAACAGCAACGCCAATATAAATAAAAATAGTTTTTAAATCGTATTTGATTTTATAATACTTCTGACCCATAAAATAAGAAAGAATCATCATTAAAAAATAGCAGATAAAATGTGTCCATGCCGCTCCCATGTAGCCGCCAAAGTAAGGGTTGTCAAGAGGAACAAGCAGTACATTTAAAAGAATCGTTATTACAGCGCCGAAAATTGCAATATACGCGCCGTATCTTGTATAGTTTGTTAGCTTATACCAGATAGATAAATTAATAATAATTCCAAGAAATAAATTTGCCATCAGAATTATCGGAACAATTTTTATTCCCTCATGAAAACCGGCTCCGATGAAATGCTTGACAATATCTATATAAAACATTACGCCCATAAAAATCAGCAGACAAAAAACAATAAAAAACTTCATCACATCGGCATACATTTTTTTTGCATCCTTAGATTTTGCTTCGGAAAAGAAAAAGGGTTCAGCAGCGTATCGGAACATTTGGATAAACAAGGTCATCAGCACTGCAACTTTATAATTTGCGCCGTAAATTCCCAACTGGCTCATAACATTTGTATCCGGCGACAAGAGGCGTTTTAGCATTACCCTGTCTAATGCTTCATTTATCATCCCGGCAAGCCCGGCTACTAAAAGGGGTAAAGAATACCGCAACATTTTTTTCAACAGGGGCGAGTCGAATACCATTTTTATTTTCATCATCTCCGGAAGCAAAAGCAGGATTGTAAATACGCTGGCTATAAGATTTGAAATAAAAACATAGCCAACACCAATTTCAGGAGAATAAATATTCGATATAAAAGAATCGGGATTGTGTTTTAAAATCCACGGACACAACACAAGGAAAAATAAGTTCCCAAGAATATTAATTGAAATATTAAGAATTTTATAAAAAGCAAATTTCCATGCTTTTCGCTTCTGCCTTAAACGAGCAAAGGGTATAGCCGTAAAGGCATCGGCAGCCATTATTATTCCGAACCATGTTATGTATTCAGCATGATCAGAATAATTAATAAAGTCCGCGATTTGTCCTGAAAAAATACTTGTAATTAAAATAAAAAGAAACGATGATGATAAAAGAGCAATCAAAGATGTGCTGTATACGCGGTTTTCGTCTTTCTCGGTTTCAGAAAAACGGAAATAACCGGTCTCCATTCCGTAGGTAAGAACAATCATAATAAAGGTGGCATAAGCATACAATTCAGTAATTACCCCAAATTGCTCTGTCGCAAAAACACGGGTATGAAGGGGAACCAGCAAGTAGTTCAGCAAACGACCAAGCATGGAGCTGAGTCCGTAGATTGCGGTTTGTCCTGCTAATGTTTTAAGCTTACCCAAAATCAGATTTTTTATTACTGCAAAATTAGAAAAATGAATGACAGAAAAGAATATAGGGGAAATTTAATTCAGTAGATGTACAATTGGGCTACGGTAGATGTTCGATAGATGTACGGTAGATGCACAATAGATGTTCGGTAGGGCAGCAATGGATGTTCAATAGGGCAACGGTAGATGTATGGTAGATGTACAATTGTTGATTCGATAGATATTCAATTGTGCAACGATAGATGTTCGGTAGATGTTCAATTGTATTCCTACCGAATTACTATTGTATTCCTATTGTATTTCTATCGAATTCCTATTGTATTCCTATTGTATTCCGAATTTTTAATTTCTAATTTTATCTACCGCAAACCTTTGAGGATAGCCTTCGCTCAAGCCTACCCGCAATACCTCACAGGATTGCTTTCCTTAATTCTTAATTTACCCACCATACACCATTTTATAATGTTTAATCCCAGCTTCCATAAACATATTTCCTTCAACAATAAAATTATTCTTCAAATAAAAATTCACAGCTTTTTCCTGAGCATGAAGATAAATAGCGCTTTTCAAAGGTTTTACATCTTTTAAAACAGCGTCAAGAATTACTTTTCCCACACCTGTATTTCTATAATCCGGCAATACGGCAAAGCGTTCTAATTTTACTCCGGAATCCGTTTTTCTCCAACGTGCTGTTGCAATATATTTATCTATATTTTTTATCAAATAATGCAGTGCCTCATCATCTCCCTGATATTCTAATGCGGGATCAACACCTTGCTCGTTAATAAAAACCATCGTTCTTATTTTTCGAGCTTCGGTCAGCAGGTCGCCTGCATCATTGCTGTAAAAATTTATTACCTGAAATTCCATAATTGTTATTCTTTAAAAATGATCAAATTTAAACCAATTATAAAATTATATTGACTAAATGTTCATTTGTTATGACAAAAACATTAATTTTGTATATCGAGTGTTTGTCCATAATGTCCGACCTGCTTGCTTATAGGCAAGTAGTTGCGTTTTTCTCGAACATTCTGAACTAAACACTGAATTTTAGACAGTCACTTTCTAACTAATAATGTAGGACGAATGAGAAAAATTGCCTCACTTGTCAGTTTTTTTGTTTTCATTTTTTTACTTCAGGGAGTAGCACAACAGACTACTGTCTCGTCCGGCAATTTATCCCTGCTGAACAAAAATATTTTGTTTTACCCCAATCCTGCTTCGAATACGATTAACATTAATTATTCCATAAATACTTCCCAATTCGTATGTATTAGTATATATAACCAAATTGGGCAGGAAGTAATAAGTGTTATTAAAGAGACTCAAAAAGAAGGAACTTATTCCTACGAAGTGAATGTTGAAAAACTAGGAATAGGAATATATTTTATACGTATCAACACAGGGAAAGAATTTATTACACGAAAACTAATCATTAGCTGAAATATTAAAATGTGCGGTATTGCAGGATTTTTTTCTTTAAGTAATAAGTTCTCACCCGGAGAGCTTATTAACATGATGGTTTCCCTGAACCATCGCGGTCCTGATGCCAATGATTTTTATTGCAATGATACAGTTGGTATTGGCAACACCAGATTAAGTATTATTGATTTATCAGCACAAGCAAACCAGCCCATGCACTCGCGGTGCAACCGTTATGTCATTGTATACAATGGCGAGGTTTATAACTTTCAGGAAATTGCCAGCGAACTAAATATTCGTTTCAGAACAAAGTCAGACACAGAGGTTATATTAGAGGCTTTCGCTGAATGGGGCGTTACATTCGTGAAAAAATTAAACGGAATGTTTGCCATTGCTATTTACGACAAAGAAGAAGATAAACTTTATATTTTTCGTGACCGATTAGGAGTTAAACCTCTTTATTATTACTGGGATGGAGAAAATTTTGCTTTTGCTTCGGAATTGAAAGCGCTATTAAAACTTGATTTTCTAACCAAAAATCTTCAAATTTTCAAACGCGCTGTTAATGAATTTCTGTATCTCGGTTTTATTCCCGGCCCAAATACTATTTATCAAAACATTTATAAATTTCCGTCTGGTCATTTTGCCCGAATTACCCATCGCTCGCTGAAAATTGAACTTTACTGGAAAATTGAAGATCATATACGTCAGAATATATGTACTGACGAAACAGAGGCAAAACAAAAATTAGACGAATTGCTTCAAAAATCTGTTCAATACAGAATGATATGCGATGTACCTTTTGGTACTTTTTTAAGCGGAGGAACAGATTCCAGCCTAGTAACTGCTATTGCGCAAAAATATTCCGACAAGCCTGTTAAAACATTTTCTATTGGATTTAAAGAAGACAAATACAACGAATCGGGCTATGCAAGGCAGGTTGCAGAATATTTGAAAACGGAGCATCATGAATTTATTGTAACGGAAAAAGAGGCAATGCCTCTTTTTGAAAGCCTTGTATCCTGTTTTGACGAACCTTTTGGAGATTCTTCAGCAATACCTACCATGCTTGTATCAAAACTTGCGAAAGAACATGTAACAATGGTTCTTTCAGGCGATGGGGGGGATGAATTGTTTCATGGGTATGGCGCGTATCTGTGGGCGCACCGCTTGGCAAACCCTTTTGTCAAAACATTCAGAAAACCTCTGAAAATGGGCTTTTCAAAACTATCAGACAATAAATATCAAAAGGCATCCCAGCTATTAAAACAACCACCTAAAGGACAATTGAAAAGTCATATTTTTTCTCAGGAACAGGCTTTGTTTTCACGTAGCGAAATTGATCTGCTTCTCGATAAAAGTTATCTTACTTATATTTCACTTGACGAAAATTACAGCCAATTGTCGCGAACACTGAATCCCGCAGAAGAACAAGCAATATTTGATTTGAAATATTATCTCAGAGATGATCTTCTTGTTAAAGTTGACCGTGCAAGCATGCATTATTCTCTCGAAACCCGCGTGCCACTGCTCGATTATCAGATTGTTGAATTTGCGCTGAATCTTTCTCCTGATCTGAAAATAAAAAATGGTGTGCAGAAATATTTATTGAAGGAAGTTCTTTATAAATACATTCCGAAAAATATTATGGAACGGACTAAGTGGGGCTTCGCAATTCCTTTGGCAAAATGGCTGCAAACAGACCTTCGCTACTTAATTGAAGACACGCTTTCTGTATCAAATATAAAAAAACACGGAATTGTAAATCCTTCGTATGTTGAAACTCTGAAAAAGGAATTTTTTGCAGGAAAAACTCTTTTATATAACCGCTTATGGCTTCTCGTTGTTTTGCATTTATGGTTGGATAAGCGAAGCAAACCTTCCTCTCATTCCTCTGAACATCTTTATGTGAAGCAGTTTTAATTAGTGCTTGCAAGAAAACGTCAATTTCTGCGTTACTCTCAACCTGAAAAACAGTCATGTACATTAGTACACCTGTCTGCCGACAAGGCAGGCTCCTGATTTTCAGGTCTTCGAAAGCCTTGAACTTGACCTTTTCTTATCAAGCACTCACACTGTTAAGCAAAAAACAAGGGTTTTCTTGCTAACACTAATTAGTGTTTGTCCATAATGTCCGAGCATCGCACTAGCTGGCTCAAACAACCACCAGTTGTTTGCCCTGTTATGCTAATAATAAAAACCAGTCATTTACATAAGTAAACTCCTGATTTTTATTATTTCGCAAGCATTTCGGCAAGCTCAATGTATTACCTTGAACTCGGTCATTCTGAATCAAACACTGACTTTATGGATAAAGGCTAGTAAGTCATTTAAACCTCTGATGCAAATCTAATATTACGCATCAAACCTGTATATTTAGCGCGGGTTACAGGTGTTTTGTAAAATAATTTTTTAAATTGTTCTTCTGTTAAATTTTCAAAATCATTTTTATTTAATTGGAAAAATTCTTTACAGGGAATAAATTTTTCTTCACAGTGCGATACCTTTGTTTTATTCATGGGACACACATTCTGACAAATGTCACAGCCAAAAATCTGATTCTGCAATTTTCCTTTTAAAAAATGTGGAATTTCGTTTTTATTTTCAATTGTAAGATAGGATATACATTTGTTGGCATTTAACAGAAACGGTGCTTCCAATGCACCTGCAGGGCAAGCGTCAATGCACTTAGTACAATTACCGCATTGATTTGTTTCAGAGAAATCATAATCAAGTTCAACATCAAGAAAAAGCTCTGAAATAAAAACGTAGGAGCCGAATTTTTTTGAAATCAGATTTGTGTTTTTTCCAATCCAGCCAAGACCTGATTGTTGCGCCCAAAAGCGTTCAAATACTGGAGCTGTGTCAACAAAAAAGTGAGCGTTTGCACCCGTTTTCTCTTTTATTATTGCTAATAGTTTTATTGATTTTTCTTTTATCACATCGTGATAATCGTTACCCCACGCGTACTTTGCAATTTTATACGTATTTTCAGGCTGAGCTTTTTCGGTATAATAATTCAGCAAAAGAGAAACAATTGATTGTACAGATGGCTCAAGAATAAAAGGGTTGCAACGTTTTTCGATATTTTTATTCATGTAAGACATGTCTGCATGATACCCATTTTCAATCCATTTTTGAAAATAAGTCTCCTGTTCTCGCAGTAATACAGGCTTAGATATGCCGCATGCAGAAAAACCGAGAGCAAGGGCTTCGGCTTTAATGGTGGTTGTTATCTTATTTTTATTATAAGAAGCCAAGATCTAATTTTGCTTCTTCGGTCATACGATCCTGATCCCACGGAGGGTCAAAAGTTAACTGCACTTTTACCTTTTTTACGCTCGGAATTTTACCTGTCTGCTCATAAACGTCATTCAGCAAATCATCTGCCATAGGGCAATTCGGAGAAGTCATGGTCATTACTATTTCAACCTGCATTTCTTCGTCAATTTTAATTTCATAAATTAAGCCCAGATCATAAATGTTTACAGGGATTTCAGGGTCGTGAATGTTTTTCAGGGTTTTGACAATATCGGCTTCTAAATTTAATGTTTCGTTGTTCATGCGAGAAAACAGTTTTTTATTATTATAATATATGATATTGACGTGAAGTCAGGGTTGCAGGTTGCAAGTTGCAGGTTTGACCGTAGACTTAGCGGAGTCCTCAAGGTTGCAGGTATTTATGCGTAAAAATTTTACCAATATTATCCATATACCAGATTAACCTGCAACCTGCAACATATTTCATAGATATTTCTAATTCCCTTCTTCACTTCATTTTTGCCTTATAAGCCAGCGCATACATTTTCAGTTGCTTAATCATTGCAACAAGTCCGTTGGAGCGTGTAGGAGAAAGATTTTCCTTTAATCCTATTTTATCAATAAAATAAAGCTCTGTATTTAAAATTTCTACAGGCGTATGATTTGTATAAACTTTAATTAATAAAGCCACGATTCCTTTTGTTATGATCGCATCACTATCTGCAGAAAAAAGTATTTTACCATCCTGAACTTCTGCATTCAGCCATACCTGCGACTGACAGCCCTGAATGAGGTTTTCAGGCTTTTTAAATTCCTCGCTTATCGGCGGTACACTATTCCCCAATTCAATAAGATACGAATACTTTTCCATCCAGTCTTCAAACACAGAAAACTCTTCAATTATTTCGTCCTGTATTGCATTTATTTCCATAATTCATTTTTAAAAGAAACAAATTTACAGAATGTTTTTGAAATTATGGCAGAGATTGAAATGTATCATATTTGTTGGAGGTAAAAAGTTTTTTACCACGAAGCTGCCTGACCTGAAAGGCAAGCAGATGGCTTTAATGAGAGTGGTGGTTTAAATGTGAGCCCAAGCTTTCTCTATTTGTCATTAAAAACTGGCGATCTTCAATAAGAGAAATATAAAGCAACACTTAAATTATCTGAAATTTATTTCATGTTTTCATTATAAAAAGTGTTAATAATTATATTGTCTAGTTCAGATTCGCTGATATTTTCCAATTCGCTTTTTGAATAAATGTATATTAAGGTCAGTTCGTTTTCATTAAATTGTAAATAGGTAATAAGTCTGTAACCCGCACTTTTCCCTTTGTTATTATCAGTATTTTTAATTCTTGCTTTATATAGGTTATGTCCTAATGATATACCCAAATCTTTAATCTCTTCAATATTATCAAGGAATTCATCAATATCGGATTCAATATTCCTGTATTTCTTAACAAGTTTTTTTACAAGCTTGTAGAAATAATCAGTTTTTTCAACCTTGAATTTAAGCGTTTTTTAAAGTTATCTTTTTGTTTTTCCACGAAGAAACATTACCCTCTTTTAAATCTTTAAAGGATTTTGAAATTTCACTCTGGAATTCCAATATCTGTTTTTCGGTATTAATTTTTTCGATGTGAATAAAATCTAATTGTTTTAAAAAGTTTATCAAAGATCGAGCTTTGCTCTCGTTTGTAATATTTATAATCAGTTGTTGCATAACAGATTTATTAATAACAAACAAATATAATTGAAAAACATTAAATGTAAAAATATTTTACATGGATTTTGTTTTGCTTGTTCGCACTCGTCTACGTGTAGTGCTTTGTGGGAAGTGGACGAGTGTGCTTGTTTTTAATTTATTTGTTTAGGTAAAATGAGAAAAAATGAAATCAATTCAAATTTTTGAACTGATGGTAAGTGCGTGAAAAAAAATCACTAAATTGCAATGTTTATGGGACATGTTACAGATCTTATATTATCGCCGGAAGAGGCTGCAAGCAATGATTTTATTTCTTTGGCTGCTTCAAAAATATTGGGATTTCAGGTTGCAGAAATAAAACGCCTGAAAATAATACGAAAGTCAATTGATGCGCGGAAACGAAACATTAAAATCAATTTGCGTGTACAGGTTGTTTTACACGATGAAACAGAGCAACAGGAACAGTTTACACTGAAATTGCAAGATGTTTCAAAAAGCAAATCTGTTATTATAATAGGAGCCGGTCCGGCAGGTCTTTTTGCTGCCATCCGATGTATTGAACTTGGCTTAAAACCTATTATTTTCGAGCGTGGGAAAAAGGTTGAAGAGCGTAAAAAAGATATTGGATTATTACATAAAACCGGGTTCTTGAATTCTGACTCCAATTATTGTTTTGGAGAAGGAGGAGCTGGAACTTTTTCTGATGGAAAATTATACACGCGTTCAAATAAACGGGGCGATGTTGGAAGAATATTGCAGGTATTACATCTTCACGGAGCGAGTGATGAAATTTTATTCGAGGCGCATCCTCATATCGGGACAAACAAGCTTCCCGCAATAATATCCAAAATGCGTGCTACTATCGAAAGTTGCGGTGGAAATGTAAATTTCAATTCACAGGTTACAGATTTTATTATTGACAATAATCAAATACTAGGAATAAAAACAAAGCATGGGGAATCATTTTTTGCAGATGCTGTAATCCTTTCCACGGGTCATTCTGCACGTGATATTTTTGAGCTGTTAAAAAGAAAAAATATTCTGACAGAAGCGAAAGCATTTGCTATGGGCGTAAGAGTGGAGCATCCGCAACAACTCATTGATTCCATACAATATCACAAAGAAGAGCGCGGGCAATACCTGCCGGCAGCAAGCTACACACTCGCAGAGCAAGTAAATGGCAGAGGCGTTTTTTCTTTTTGCATGTGTCCGGGAGGTGTGATTGTTCCCGCTTCAACAGGGGAGGAAGAAATTGTTGTGAACGGAATGTCTTCTTCAACAAGAAACTCAGCATGGGCTAATTCAGGCATTGTTACGGAGATCAGGAATGAAGATTTTTCAGATTTTGCATCTCACGGTGCATTTGCCGGTCTGCGCTTTCAAGAATTTTTTGAAAAAAATGCATATAAAAATGCAGGAAAAGGACTAACAGCACCAGCTCAAAGACTTACAGATTTTTTATCCGGAAAAATATCCACGCATCTTATAGCATCATCCTACAATCCGGGCTTGCATAGTTCGCCCTTGCATGAGTGGATGTCCTCTTTCATTGTTAAAAGCTTAAAAGAAGGATTTAAAAAATTTGATGTGAAAATGAAAGGATTCATTTCACAGGAGGCGCTGCTTGTGGGCGTGGAGTCGAGAACATCTTCGCCAGTTCGTATTCCACGTGATAAAGAAACATTGGAACATTTACAAATATCTGGATTTTTTCCATGTGGAGAGGGAGCCGGGTATGCGGGAGGAATTGTTTCATCAGCCATGGATGGAGAAAAATGCGCTGAAATGGTTGCCCGAAAAATTCTTTCATGATTAAAAAAAAATTCTCATATTTGCTTCCCCAATTTTAAAAATATAAAATATGACAAATCCGAATGATAAACCAAAGCTGGTAGTTAAGAAAAAAAATATGCAGCCTGTAATAGAATATTGCCTTGAAAATGCTGTTGAATTTGCAGTAAAGCATAAACCGCTGCCGGATGATGAATGGGAAATCGAACTGAATATTTCTACTATAAAAAAGGCCATTCAGCTTGGAATGTTTTTAAGAGAAAACAGACTTTATCCTGTAGGAATGGAGCCGGTGGTCGTGCCTGTTCCGAAGAATAAAAAAACAACGGTTATTCCTAAAAAAGAAGAAGCTGATGTAGAAGAGAACGAAGAAGAAACGATTCAGGAAAGTACACTTTCAAAAAGCGAACCGGAAAAAGGGAATACATTGTTTTAGGAATGGCTTAGAAGCAGATGAGTTGCAGGTTGCAGGGTGTTTGATGTTGCTGGTTGCAGGTTGGGAGTTGTTGCAGGTTGCAAGTTGCAGGGTGTTGGTTGTTGAAGTCGGGAGTCGGGTTATTGCAAGTTTGTTTTTAGTTTTATCAAATTTTAGAATTGAACAGGCAAGTGCGATTGTTATTCTTCATCATCAAAAAGGGCAGACTTATCTTTCAGGCTTTCCTCATATCCTGTGTCTGTAAGTAGGTTTTTCCACCGAGAGGATGCAACGGCAAGTTCGTCGCAACGCTGATTTTCTATATTGTCTGCATGACCTTTTACCCAGATAAATTTTACATTATGCTTTGCATATACATCTAAAAACCGTTGCCAAAGATCCGGATTCTTTTTTTTCTTAAATCCTTTCTTTTTCCATGCAAAAACCCAGGCTTTTTCAATGGCATCCACCACGTAGCGCGAATCTGAATACACTGTAACATTGCTTCCCTGATTTTTCAGTGCTTCAAGCCCAACTATTACCCCAAGAAGTTCCATTCTGTTATTGGTAGTAAGAACAAAGCCCTGTGATAATTCTTTTCTGTGCTGTCCGGATAGCAATACAACGCCATATCCGCCCGGTCCGGGATTTCCGCTTGCCGCTCCATCTGTATATATAAAAATTTCAGCCATTTTAATGTAATTTTCCTAAATGGATTCCTGTATTTGTTGTGAATAGTTTTATCGCAATTGCAAGTAATATGATGCCAAAAACCTTTCGTAAAATTGCAATTCCTGTATGTCCGAGTATGCGTTCAAAAAACTTTGTAGCGCGCAAAACCACATACACAATCACGATATTTAAAACTAACGCAATTAAAAGATTCGTAGCATTGTATTCTGCCTTCAGAGATAATAAAGTAGTAATGGATCCTGCTCCTGCAACCAAGGGAAATGCAATGGGCACAATAGAAGCGTGTTTAAGCGATTCTGATTTAAAAAACTGCACGCCCAGAACCATTTCAAGAGCAATAAAAAATAAAACAAAAGAGCCTGCAATAGCAAAAGAATAGATATCAACTCCAAAAACACCCAGCAAGGGTTCTCCTATAAAAAAGAAAGCAAGAAAAATACCCAGTGCCACTAATGAAGCCATTATGGGCTTTACACCTCCGCCTTTTTCTTTAATATCAAGGATTATTGGAATTGCGCCTGTAATATCAATTACGGCAAATAAAACCATAAATGCAGAAAATATTTCACGAAAATCAAGATTCATAATTTTAAAATTTTTTAGGATGAATGCATTCCCTTCTTTCAGAAAAGATGAACAGAAAATGCGTTCTGTAAATTGATAATTATTAGAAACTGTTTTGAATTTTTTTTTCTTTTATTATTGTCTGATAAAAATAATGAAACATCTCCAATGTTTCAGGGGTAGAAATTTAAGCATTTATTTACAATAATGTATCATCTACGATGATATGCCTGTAGGGCATATATGATTGTAAAATAAATGCCTCCACAAATGACCAAAACCTCGTACCAGCCTGCCTGTTTGCAATTGAGCATTGGCTGGCAGGGAGGTTTCATTATTGCAGCAATATCTCATATTAAAAATTATATTTTCAAAATTCAAAACAGTTTCTTAATAAAGAGTCTTCTCAGTAAAGTATTTTTTGATACGAATAGCACTAATTGTCTCTTAAAACTAATATATTAAATTCGTGAAATTAGTGTCATATATAGGTTTTAAAGGTTTTCAGAATAGACTCAATAAACCGGATGTAATTATTTCATAAAAAAAGGGCACGAAGCCCCTTCTTTAAAATGTAAGGTATAACCTAATTAACGATTTTCATTTCTTCGATCAGATTTGTAGCTCCGGCAAATTTATCAACAATAAATAATACATAGCGGATGTCGCAAATAATGGTTTTCTGCAACTCCGTTTCAAATTTTATATCTCCGCTCATTGCTTCCCAGTTACCATCGAAAGCTGCTCCGATAAGCTCTCCGTTAGCATTAATACAGGGGCTTCCCGAATTCCCTCCGGTAATATCATTATTTGTTGTGAAGCAAACACGTACTAAACCATCAGCAGGGTCGGCATATCTGCCAAAATCTTTCTTTTCATACAATGCTTTTAATTTAGCGTCAACAATAAAGTCTGGGTCTTTTGGATTTTCTTTTTCCATAATACCTTTTATTGTAGTGTAATAGTTGTAATATACAGCATCAGCAGGGAAATAATCCCCAACTTTACCATAGGTAAGTCTTATCGAAGAATTTGCATTCGGATAAAATACTTTATCTTTTTCCATTTCCATAAGCCCTGCAACAAAAAAACGCATTCCTTTATTTAAATCGGTAGAACTGTTTGACGCACGCGCAAGCTCAATATACTTTTCAATAACAGATTGGGTTAGGATATAAGCAGGATCTTTTTCAATAACTTTAGCTGAAGGTTTTGCAAGAAAATCATTAAATCTTTTTTCATCTGTAAAAATTGATTTTTCAAAAAGCTTATCAGCGTATTTCTGATAATCACCTTTAAATTTTTTCTGAATATCTTTTAATGCAGAAAAATGAAATTCTTCAGGAACATCGAGTGCATACATTTTCAACATTTCAACAAGAACTTTTTTATCTGTTGAAGCGTTATAATCTTTATAAAATTCTTTTGCTGTTTTCTTTAAATCCTCAATCAGCCCGTCAATAATATCTTTTTTATCGGGAGTATTTTTCAATGTATTCGCAAGGATTGTACACTGATAAGGAGCGAGCGTTATTTCAGCGCCCTGTAGCATAGATTCGAGCATATATTCATAAGCAATACTTGTTTGCTTTTTAGAATTAAAAGCCTTTTCAATCAAATCAAAAGCTTCTCCATAAGTTTCTTTTCTTGTTTCACTGGCATTAACCCATTTATCAAATTTATTTTCCAACTCTTTTTTCTGATCATAAACACCAAGTCTTTTTAAGCCTTTGTTTTGTCCAATGCTGTATTTCCAATAATTTGAAGACTGTGCATATTTTGAGGCATACATGATTCTTATTTTATCATCAACCTCCATATCTTTTCTTAAAATATCGAGTTTTGCAGTACGAACTTTTATGCGAATAGGATTAGAACGCTCAATATTTTCTTCAACTTCCCACGAAGTCATGAAACGTTTTGTAGTACCGGGAAATCCGAGAATCATTGCATAGTCATCTTTTTTCACTCCTTTTAATGAAACAGGTAAAAAATGACGGGGTTTGTAGGGTAAATTATCTTTTGAATATTTTGCAGGCTTTCCATCAGGTCCCATATAGATACGAAGCATCGAAAAGTCGCCTGTATGGCGCGGCCACATCCAGTTATCTGTATCGCCACCAAATTTTCCTATTGATGATGGAGGCGCTCCAACTAAACGAATATCAAGAAATGTTTCATACACGAAAAGAAAATACTGATTGCCGTCAAACATTGGTTTCACAAAACAAGAATATCCGGTTTCCTTTCCGGCTTCCTTCTCAATTTCTTTTGCAATTTTTTTAATTTTTGAAGACCTGTCTGATTCTGTCATTTCCGGCTTTACTTCTGCCAAAACTCTTGCTGTAACATCTTCCATCCGTATCAGAATAGATGCCGACATTTCAGCATTAGACAATTCGTCTGTTTTGGTTTTTGCCCAAAAACCATCTTTAAGATAATCGTGATCTAACGAACTATGCTGCTGTATCGCATCATACGCACAGTGATGATTCGTGAGCATCAGACCCTGATCTGAAATTAATTCTGCAGTACAGAAAAAACCTCCTTGCTGAATATATTGTGAATTACTCAAACCAACTATTGCATCTTTAAGGCTGGCTTTGTTTATATTATAAATATCATCGGGAGTCAGGCGTAAACCCATGGCTTTCATTTTTTCATAATTTTTCCCTATCAGAGAAAGCAGCCACATCCCCTCATCTGCCTTAATGTTTACATTAAAGGCGATTAAAAAACTGATTACTAAAACGCTTATCTTTTTCATTTTTCAAATTTTTATTATGTACAAAGAAAAAAATTTATAAATGCAATTACAAATTTAATCTATCTTTTTATTCTATTATTATGAAATCGGTCAAATATTCATATTCATCGGTCAAATTGAGTTTTTATTTTTTTTCAATTTTAAAATGTATTCTTGAGTCAACTCCGAAAAAATACTCCCGCTGATTACGCTGATTAACGCAGATAAATCTCATTTTGATTATCAGTTAATTACATCTGCGGAAATCTGCGATATCTGCGGGAAAAATATAAAAAGATACTTTTCGGAGGAGACTCATTCTTGAATTATTTGCCGTACTCAGGATGGATTGCCACTGAACTGCCTTGTGGATTTTACTTATGTATAATGACATACAGGTTAGGCATATTTACATTTATTATCATAGATTTGAATTTTTTGTAAATTTTCCCCTACGCTCAATGCAGCCCTGAAGTTTCTTTGAGTGTAGAGAGCAAGGATATGATGATATTTCTCATGGATAAACCCGGTTTTGTGAAAAAAAAGATTCGATATGAAAAAATCAGACTAAATTTGCATTTTTGGAAAAATTTTGAAAAATGATACCTTTTGAAAAAGCCCTTGATATTGTAATTTCGTCTGCACGGGAATTAACAAATGAACGTATTCCGATGATAAATGCATCAGGCAGAATACTGGCAGAAGATGTGATTTCGGATACAGACATGCCTCCCTTTCATAAATCTGCAGTTGATGGATTCGCTTGTAAAAAGTGCGATATCAGAATGCCCCTTGAAGTTATTGAAACAATTGCTGCCGGAAAAATTCCTGAAAAAAAAATTGAATCCGGACAGTGTTCAAAAATAATGACCGGAGCCATGTTGCCTGACGGAGCCGATTGTGTAGTAATGGTAGAATTCAGTGAACGCAATTCTGAAAATAAAGTGGTTTTTTCTATCAAAGAAACATCTGATAATATTTGTTACAAAGGGGAAGATGTAAAAAAAGAAATGACTGTATTAAAAAAAGGTACACGAATAACACCCGCTCATATAGCAGTAATGGCTTCTGTTGGTTGTACAAATCCGCTTGTATCCAGAAAACCAAATGTAGCAATTCTTACTACCGGAGATGAGCTGATTGAGCCATCTGAACCAATTTCAGGTGCGCAGATTAGAAACAGCAATGCTTATCAGTTAATAGCGCAGGCAGAAAAATGCAATGTCAATACGAACTATTGCGGTATTGTTTCAGATATTGAATCCGTTCTTGAAAAAGAAATTGAAAAAGCGCATCAGCAAAACGATGTTATTCTTTTAACCGGTGGCGTCTCTATGGGAGACTTTGATTTTGTACCTGCAATTTTAAAAAAACTTGGCTTTGATATTCTTTTTCACAGCATCGCCGTACAACCCGGGAAACCGACTCTTTTTGCTAAAAAAGGAAACGTATTTTGTTTTGGTCTTCCGGGAAATCCGGTTTCCTCTTTTTTACAATTTGAGCTTTTAGTAAAACCATTGCTTTTAAAATTATCAGGAAACCAATATCAGCCCTTGAATTTAAAATTACCCCTTGCAGAAAATTTCTCCCGCAGAAGGACAGAAAGACTTGCAATTGTGCCGGTAATCATAAATAATGAAAGTAAAATAATTCAACCAGACTATCATGGTTCAGCGCATATTCATGCACTAACAGAAGCGAACGCGATGATGTTTGTTCCGGTTGGAGTTTCGTCAATTAATAAAGGAGAACTTGTGCATGTTAGACCCTTATAACAGAAATATAAATTATCTGCGCATTTCAGTTACCGACCGATGCAACCTTCGTTGCCAATACTGTATGCCGGAAGAAGGTGTTAAACGTTTTAGGCACGAAGACATTATTTCATTTGAAGAAATTGTTGAAGTTGTTAAAGTGGGTGTTTCTTTCGGAATTAATAAGATTCGAATTACAGGAGGAGAGCCTCTGGTGAGAAAAGGCATTGTTAATCTTGTCGAAATGTTATTTGAAATAAATGGAATTGAAGAACTGACAATGACAAGCAATGCTGTTTTATTAGATAAATTCGCACTCCCTCTTAAAAATGCCGGACTTATGCGTATCAATATCAGTCTTGATACCTTAGACCCTGAAAAATATAAAGAAATTACCAGAGGCGGAAATATTGAAGATGTACTAAGAGGTATCGAAGCGGCAAAAAATGCAGGACTTACTCCAATTAAATTAAATTGCGTTGTACATCAATCTTCACAGGAAGAAGATGCGCAAATGGTAAAAGAATTCGCTGAAAAAAATAATTTTTCAGTTCGTTTTATCCACCAGATGCAGCTTGACAAAGGCGATTTTTCCATTGTGGAAGGAGGAGATGGTGGCAATTGCGCGCAGTGCAATCGTTTACGACTGACAGCAAATGGATTTATTAAGCCCTGCCTTTTTAGTAATATCGGATATTCAATAAGAGAACACGACATTGAAAGTGTTTTCAGAAAAGCAATCGCTGAAAAACCCGCATGCGGAACAGTTAACACGAAAGGCGATTTTTATAATATTGGGGGATGAGTTGATTTGAAGATAAGTTCTGAGTTCCGAGTTCCGGGTTCCGAGTTTTCGCAGGTTGAGCGGTAATCGAACGAGACTGTATATGGTGTCAACAGTAATTAAAAGCTTGTCCTGTCAAAAATAATGTTTGCTTATGAAACAAAAAAAGCTGTACCTGTTTGTACGAAAATAACATATAAAGTACAACTTTGTTGTTACATGGGTATACGTACAAAGGAGTTAGCGAGCATTAACAGGCATTTTCTACAAATTAATAATCTTATTATCTTTGAGAAAAAAACAAGTTATGTCTGAAATAAAAATATATACTACAAAAGATGGTCAAACTGAAATAGATGTAAAATTAGATAATGAGACTGTATGGCTAAATCTAATGCAATTAACTGAATTGTTTCAACGAGATAAATCTGTAATTTCAAGACATATAACTAATTTGTATAATGAAAATGAATTAAATAGGAATTCAACTGTTGCTAAATTTGCAACAGTTCAAAAAGAAGGGTGTAGAGAGATTAAAAGAGATGTTGAATATTACAATCTCGACGTTATCATTTCCGTGGGATATAGAGTTAAATCACAACGTGGGACACAATTTAGAATATGGGCAAATACAATATTAAAGGACTATTTAATTAAAGGTTATTCTTTAGATAAAAAGAGATTGACAAAACAAACTATACAACTAAAAGAATTACAAGAAACAGTAAAAATTTTAGGAACAGTATTAAATTATAAAGAATTATCAAATGACGAAAGTACAGGATTATTAAAAATAATATCTGATTATGCTCATGCATTAGATATTCTTGATAGGTATGATTACCAAACATTGGAAATAACCAATACAACAAATAAATCATTATACCGATTATCATATACTGAGGCAGTAAAACTCATTAAAAAAGCAAAAAATGTATTTGGCAATAGTAAATTATTTGGACATGAAAAAGATGATTCTTTCAAAAGTTCAATAGCTGTAATTTACCAAACGTTTGACAATGTAGACTTGTACCCAAGTGTAGAAGAAAAGGCTGCAAATTTACTTTATTTTATTACAAAAAATCATTCATTTACCGATGGTAATAAAAGAATTGCTGCGTTTATCTTTTTATATTTTTTGGAAAAGAATGAATTGTTATTTGACCAATTTGGTAAAAAGAGAATTCCTGACAATGCTTTAGTTGCATTGACTTTGATGATTGCAGTAAGCAAGTCAGAAGAGAAAGATATAATGATTAAAGTAATTGTAAATTTAATAAATCGGAATAATTAACGCTCGCTAACACGCAATATTTGGATTTTGCGCAAGCATCTGTTACAATTATAACGCTAAGGCTTCGCCTACCTGCTTGCAGCTACCGTGTGGACACAAATATGGCATATCTTGAAATTTTTCTTATTATTGTAAAACCGACTCCAGAGGAGTCGAATGCCTGCCTTGCCGGTCAGGCGGGTTTATAACCCCGAGCTACGGTTATTGAGCGAAGTCGAAATAAGCTCGGAGTATAAACGAATGATAATAAAAAAGATTTTGGCGGAAAATTTGCACAATTCCTATGCTAAACCTGGCAATAAAATATAAGTATGCAAATTTTGTGACAAAATCCAGCTAAAAAAAAGATGTGTCCACACGGTAGCTGCTTGCAGACAGGCAAGTGTACGTTTTGGTAAAGTTTTATAACAGCGCAAAACCCCAACCTATTGTGGGCACGTTAGCATCAATGGGATGAAAAAACTTCATATATACGAATTATTGCGTAGTAAAATAAATGAATAACCAAAATTAAGCTTTCATTAAATTCTAAAATTATCGAATATGATATCAAAAACAATTTTAAAATTTTTGCGCAATTTAAAACAAAATAATTGCAAAGAATGGTTTGACGCAAATAAGAGTAGATACGAAGAAGCCAAAAAAGAGTTTGACCATTTTATTTCTTATCTGATACCGCAGATTGCAAAATTTGATAAGGATATTTCCGATGTAACATCAAAAGAATGCTTGTTCAGAATCTACAAGGATGTTCGTTTTTCCAAAGATAAAACGCCTTACAAAACACATTTCGGGGCTTATATTGCTCCGGGAGGAAGAAAAAGTCCCTTCGGCGGATATTATGTGCATATAGAACCGGGCGGAAGTTTTCTTGCAGGAGGAATCTACATGCCGGAACCAAAAATTTTAAAAGCCGTACGTGAAGAAATTGCAGATAATATTGGCACTTTCAACAAAATCATCTTTGATAAAAAATTCAAATCAAAATTCGGAGATTTGTGGGGAGACAGCCTGAAGACAATTCCCAAAGGTTTTCCAAAAGATTTTCCATATCCTAAGCTTCTGAAATTAAAAAGTTATTGCCCGCTTGTTAATCTAAAAGATGCTGAAGTTTTAAAACCCGGTTATCCAGCTTTTGCTATAGAAACATTCAAAGAAATATATCCCTTCAATAAATTTATAAATAAAGTAGTTCATTTTGTACTTGAAGAAAATTCTTAATACCTGAAATAAATAAACTCATGAATAAAGAAAAACAATATCTTTCAATTTCTGATCTTGGCGAATTTGGATTAATAAAACATCTGACAGAAAAAATTCAAATAAAAAATAGCAGCACAATTAAAGGAGTGGGCGATGACGCTGCCGTTATATCTTGTCCCGACAAACAACTCGTTGTTACAACAGATCTTTTGCTGGAAGGCGTGCATTTCGATTTAATGTACACACCGCTAAAACACTTGGGTTACAAGGCAGTTGTTGTAAACCTTTCTGATGTTTATGCAATGAACGCACAACCAAAGCAAATTACGGTTTCTGTTGGTATTTCATCCAAAATAACGTTGGATATGCTTGAAGAGTTCTACTCCGGCATTTATCTAGCCTGTGAAAAATATGGAGTTGACCTTGTAGGAGGAGACACATCTACATCGCTGACAGGATTTACAATAAGTATAACCGCAATTGGAGAAGCTGCATCTGAGGAAATTGTATACAGAAACGGCGCTCAAGAAAACGACCTTATATGTGTATCGGGAGATTTGGGAGGCGCTTACCTTGGTCTTCTTTTGCTTGAAAGAGAAAAAGAAGTTTTTAAGGTAAATCCAAATGCACAGCCCGATTTTAAAGACCACGAATATGTTTTGGAAAGATTGCTGAAACCCGAAGCGCGAAAAGAAATTATTACCCACCTGAAAGAATTGGGAATTAAGCCTACTTCTATGATTGACATTTCAGATGGCTTGTCTTCTGAATTGATACATATCTGCCAAAATTCCCATTGCGGCTGTAAAATTTTTCTTGAAAGAATTCCGGTTGATATTGACACCGGAAGAGTTGCCGAAATGTTCAATATTGAACCGATGACCTGCGCTTTAAATGGAGGAGAAGACTATGAATTACTTTTTACGGTTCCGATAGAATACCATGATATCATAAGAGGAAATCTTAATTTTACTGTAATCGGACATATCACTTCTGCATCTGAAGGGATGATGGCTGTTTCTTCTTCAGGAAGCCTGATTGAGCTGAAAGCGCAGGGATGGAATGCTTTTCTGAAGCAGTAAGGATTCAATGTTGATGCGTGAAGAGAATATGCTGATTTCTGAAAACAAAAAAAGTGCCCGTTTGAAATTCCGGACACTTTTTTCACAAAACATTTTTCAATCAAATCAGCAGCCAATATATCTTGAAATTACCAATCTTTGAATTTCGGAAGTTCCTTCGCCAATTTGAAGCAATCGCTGATCTCTGTATAATCTTTCAATATCATAATCTTTCATCAGACCGTAACCACCATGAATCTGAACAGCTTCATCGGCAACTTCTTTGGCAACTTCAGAACAATATAATTTTGACATTGCAGCTTCTTTAGCAAAAGGTTTATCGTGATCTTTCAGCCAACATGCTTTATACAAAAGGTTTCTGGCTAATTCGATTTTAAGAGCCATATCAGAGAGCTTAAAAGCAACAACCTGTTGTTTGCTTATTGGCTTTCCAAACTGAATCCGATCCTGAGCATACTGCATTGCCAGCTCAAAAGCACCTTGTGCCAGACCGAGCCCCATCGCTGCAATAGAAAGCCTTCCACAATCTAAAGTACTTAACATAATTTTTGATCCCTCGCCTCTTTTTCCCAGTACATTACTTTCAGGAATTTTGCAATCATCAAAATAAAGTTCCGCTGTATTAGAAGCGCGCCACATAAGTTTGTCGTGCATTGTTTTTGCAATAAAACCAGGGGTTCCGTTTTCAACAATAATAGCGGTAAATTCTTTTTCCTTGCCATCATCACCTGAAACAGTTTGAATTGTAGACCCTATGGTAATTTCTGAAGATGCATTTGTAATAAAGATTTTGGAGCCATTGATAATCCAATTTCCATCTTCAAGTTTAGCAACGGTTTTTGAATTTCTTGAGTCAGAGCCTGCATTGGGTTCAGTAAGACCAAAACCCCATAATTTTTTTCCGGTACAAAGAATAGGCAGATATTTTCTTTTCTGCTCTTCATTGCCAAAATAATAAATCGGGTTCATGCCGAGAGAGTTCCCGGCAGCAACAGTAGCAGCCTGCGAACTGTCAATCCGGGCCAATTCTTCAACTGCAATAATATAAGAAAGGTAATCCATACCTTGTCCTCCGTAGTCTGGTGACACAACAAGTCCAAACAGACCGATTTCTCCCATTTTGTGTGTTAATTCTACGGAAAATTGCTGTTTATCGTCGAGTTCTTTAGCTATAGGCTTAATTTCTCTTTCTGCAAAATCTCTTACAGATTCTCTGATAAGCTGATGTTGTTCGTTTAATAAGGGATGATACATAATTTATTTAATTTAAGTTATTACATGAGTATTACTTTCTGATTGTTGAGTTTAAGCATCACGAAACGCCTGCAAAACAATCCGTTATTATTTTTTCCCACTAAGAGATTTAGGAATTCTGCCGTTTTTGATAGATTCAGAGCGAAGTCTGCGTCCTGTGATTCTTTCGACCATATTTCCTATTTCCAGAATTTTATCAATATTAAGACCTGTGTCAATTCCCATTTCATCCATCATTACTACCATATCTTCTGTAGAAACCAATCCTACAATATTCGGATCTTTATAATAATAAGAACCAGTACCGGAAACAGGAACTCCGCTTACAAAATTAGCCGGCTGACCGCCAATACCACCCATTGTTGATTCATAATTTGTCATACCGGCATTCAGAGCTGCTAAAACATTAGCAAGCCCCCATCCTCTTGTTGTATGAAAATGAACAATGTGTTTTTCAGGTGTTGGAATTGCATCAAGGAGCATGGAAAAATAATCATACACTCTGTCGGGAGAAGCAGAACCATCGTGGTCGGCATGTTCAACATCGCTGGCGCCAATATCAAACCATCTTTTTGTAAACTCAATTGCCTTTTTCATTTCTGTCGGGCCTTCAAGAGGACAACCCCAGATTGTACTAACCGTACCATTGACTTTAATTCCGGCATCACGAGCATCTTTAATGCACTTTTCACTCATTTTCCAATACTCTTCCAAAGAAAGTCCTGAATTTTTTTTATGATGCGACTCGCTGGTAGAAACCATCAGTAAAATTCTGTCAGGACCAAAACCTTCTTTTTTAGCTTGTATTGCTCTTTCTACTGCTTTTTCACGTATTGTAACTGAGGTAATGCAAACATCATTAATCAGGTGCGCTATTTTCTTGCTGTTTCTTACTCTTTTCATCAGTTCGTCTGCATCTTTAAACTGTGGCATTCCGCTGGGATTCCCGAAATTTGTGGTTTCAATATGTTTAAATCCGGCAAGTATAAGCTGCTCTGCAAGCCATACTTTGGCATCGGTTGGGATAAAGAGTTCTTCGTGCTGAAATCCGTCTCTGACAGTTATATCTCCAATTGTAACTTTTTTCGGATAATTCATAATTATATAGATTTAGTTAGTATTACAAATATAAAATTTTGCGCCGGTTTTTTTAAGAAAATTTCATTTCAGGAATATCCCCTTCAATAACAAGCACGCCTTCGGTGGCTTTTTTAATTTCCTCAACAGATACACCCGGAGCGCGCTCTATAAGCTTAAAGCCATCAGATGTAACATCTACTACTGCAAGCTCTGTTACAATTCTCTTAACGCATTTAACGCCGGTAAGGGGAAGGGTGCATTTTTTCAGCAGTTTGGATTTTCCTTCCTTGTCTGTATGCTGCATGGCAACAATGATGTACTTTGCAGCAGCCACAAGATCCATGGCTCCTCCCATTCCTTTAACAAGTTTTCCCGGAACTTTCCAGCTTGCAATATCGCCGGTTTCTGATACTTCAAAAGCGCCTAATACAGTAAGGTCTACATGACCGCCGCGTATCATTGCAAAGCTTGTTGCCGAATCGAAAAATGCTGCGCCGGGGGTGGCTGTTACGGTTTGCTTGCCCGCGTTAATTAAATCTGCATCCACATTTTCTTTTGTCGGAAAAGGACCGATACCAAGCAAGCCATTTTCTGATTGCAGAATTACCTGCATGCCTTGCGGAATATAATTTGCAACAAGAGTCGGAATTCCAATTCCGAGATTAACGTAATAACCGTCTTTTAATTCCTGCGCAATTCTTTTTACTATGCCTATTTTATCTAATGCCATAAGATTCTTTTTTGGGGTTAAATACAATATTTTTTTAATCACGTGTTGTTACAAATTCAATTTTCTTCTGATAGTTTACACCCTGAAAAATTCGTTGAACATAGATCCCGGGAGTGTGTATCTGATTCGGATCAAGAGCCCCTGCGGGAACAAGTTCTTCAACTTCTGCAATGGTAATTTTTCCTGCGCTTGCCATCATATTGTTAAAATTATTTGCCGTATTTCTGTAAATAAGGTTTCCGTATTCGTCGCCTTTCCATGCTTTTACTATGGCGAAATCGGCTGTGATTCCCATTTCCAGCAAGTGCATTTTTCCGTTATACTCGCGAACTTCTTTGTTCCCCTGTACTTCGGTACCGTATCCGGCTGGTACAAAAAAAGCGGGAATACCGGCACCGCCAGCGCGAATTCTCTCTGCCAGTGTGCCCTGAGGAATCAGTTCCACCTCTAATTCACCTGCCAGCAACTGCCTTTCAAATTCTTTGTTTTCTCCGACATAGGAAGCTATCATTTTTTTCATCTGGTGTTTTTGCAACAAAAGACCAAGCCCCCAGCCATCAATTCCAGCATTATTTGAATAGCAGGTCAGACCTTTTATGCCCGCATCATAAATTGCCTGTATACAATTTTCAGGAATTCCGCATAATCCAAAACCACCAAATAATACCGACATATTGTCTGTCAGTCCTCGTATTGCTTCAACTGCATTTTTTACTACTTTTTGCATAATTTCTGTTTGATTAATTATTGATTTTATCTTTAATTTGATGAGAATAAAATTCAGAGAAAATGCCTCTGTTGGCTTTTACAGCCAGATCCAGCATATCTTTATTTATTTTGTTGCTGATTTTATTTGTGGCGCAATAATTATGAAACGCAATAGTATCAAGATTATTCAGCAACTCATAGCCGGTCATGGGGCAACCTCCCATTCCGCTTAAAACCGTATCAAAACTTCTGCATCCAGCTTTGTAAGCAGCATCTGTTTTTTCATAAGCTGTATTTTTGCTCGTGTGTAAATGCAATCCGATTTCTATTTCCTTAAATTCTTTTACGAGCTCATACACATCTGAAATCAGCTTTGGGTTTGATTCTCCTGTAATATCAGAAAGAGTAATATGCCCGATTCCCACTTTTGAAAGAATAGAAACTTGTTCGGCAACCATTTCTGTATGATACGGATCGCTGTATGGATTCCCAAATGCCATTGTCAGATATACCCTCAGCTTTTTTTTATTGATTTCGCACAAATTATTTATTTGTTCTACCATTATCAAACTTTCTTCCGGTGCGCAATTGATATTCTTTTTTAAAAAAACGGGAGAAAGAGAATAAGGAAATGCAATCCAATTTATTTCCGGAAACGTCATCGCTTTTTCAGCTCCTTTAGCATTTGCAACTAAAACCATTATTTTGGTTTCAGTATTTTCGAGCCTGAGTTTTTTTAATACTTCTCCCGTATCTTTTAATTGCGGAATTGCTTTTTCTGAAACAAAACTTCCTGCATCAATAATATCAAAGCCAACTTTCAGAAGTTGGTTGATATAGGATGCTTTTATTTCGGCAGGAATATAAGCGGGCAATCCCTGTATTGCGTCTCTCGGGCTTTCGGTAATAGTAAGGCTCATGAATTTATTATGCAATATCTTCCAGTTCCACTAAAAGAAAATTTCCAGTTACCATCTGATTCAGGTTGACATGAATTTTTTTAACAACAGAATCTTTTTTTGCTACCAGATTGTTTTCCATTTTCATGGCATCAACAACAATAACAACATCGCCCTTTTTCACCTTGTCGCCTTCTTTAACATTTAATTTGAAAATTTTTCCGGGAATAGGAGAATACAAATTATTTGCTGCAGCAGAAACAATTCCGGTTTCACTATCTTCTAAATCTGATTTTTCAAAAAGCATGTCGTTTCTGCTCATCAGAAACTCCTGCCCATTGATAAGGACTTTGAACGAACCGTCTTTTTCTGCGCTTACTGATGCAAACAATTTTTTCCCGTTCACGCTGATGTCAATTTCTCCCTCGTTAAGATATTCTATTTTTGCATTAATTATTTCGCCACCAATTTGTATTTCGTAATTACCATTTTTTGAACACGCGTAAGAAATTTCAATATCTTTTGAATTGTAACGGACAACAACATTCAATATATTTCTCCAGAAACCAATTGTATTCCATACATTATTTTCAGGATTGGAATGTTCAATAACCGATTTGGGTTTATAATTGAGAGAATACAATAAGAAAGCGGCAATTGCTTCGCTTTCATTTGCTTTTTCCTTAGGATAAGCACTTCTATTCGGGCTTTGTTTTTCTTTCATTTTAAAGAATGATTTTTTTTCTGAATTTTGATTTTTTGCATTTTCAATTTCTTCTTCAAACCGGGTTTTTGCAGCACCGGATTTGTAGTCTCTGTATTGGGCTTCGTGCATGGCAAATTCGAAAAGTTCTTCATTGTCCCGACCGAAATCCCAATTATTTTCGATCATTTCTTTTCTGTATTTTTCAAGAACATCGGGATAAGCATCCTGAGGTACGCCTGTATAAAATTCTTTACCGGAATTTTTGGCAAGGGCTATTATTTCAGGTGCAAGTGTACCGGGCAAGGTGCCTGATTTTCCGAGAATCATATCCCATGTGTTGTTGTCCATCATAGAATAGCGTTCTTCGCCTTTAACAAGTTGCAGAATATTCAGAAGCGCTACATTTTTCACATACTGGCTGAAGGGTGTAACCAGAGGCGGATATCCCAATTTCGGCCATATAAATTTTACTTCGTCAAATAATTTCACAAGCAGGTCGTCTTCGCTTAATTCATGCTCTCCGTTTGCAACAAGAACAGAATTAATAACATTGTGAACCCCTTTGAGGTCTGCCATAAGGCTTCCCATCATTCCGCCGGGCAAACCTGAACCAATAAGAAGAGAAGATACAAAGCGATTTTTCGGGTCAATAAAATATCCGAGAAAATCATCAATAAAAGATTGCGTAAGGGCTCTTGCCTCCATGTACGCGTTCATGTTGATTTCGGGAACAAGAAATCCTTCATCTTTAAGCATTTCCTGAATAGTAATAACATCAGGATGCACCATTCCCCATGACAGAGGCTCCATGGCAACATCCAGATAATCGGCTCCCGCGCGTGCAACTTCCATCATAGAAGAAACAGAAAATCCGGGACCTGAGTGTCCATGGTACTGAACAATTGTTTTCGGATATTTTTCTTTGATAGCGCGAACCAATTTCCCGAGCGTAGCAGGTCTGCCTACACCTGCCATATCTTTCAGGCAAATTTCATCAGCGCCGTATTCTATTGCTTTATCAACAACGCTCATGAAATATGGCACCGTGTGTACTTCAGAATGAGTAATGCTCAAAGCAGCCTGAGAAATCATTCCCGCTTCCTTAGCATATTTTATTGACAACTCAAGATTCCGATGATCATTCAAACCGCAGAAGGAACGGGCAATATCTACTCCCTGCGCTTTTTTTACTTTGTACATAAGTTTGCGAACATCAGCAGGAACAGGAAACATTCGGATTCCGTTCAGAGCTCTTTCGAGCATGTGGGTCTGAATTCCCGCTTCATTAAAGGGTTTTGTCCATTCACGTACTGCCGTATTCGGATTTTCTCCGTACAAAAGGTTTACCTGTTCAAAAGCCCCTCCATTGGTTTCAATTCTCGAGAAACAGCCCATCTCCACGATGACAGGAGCAATTTTTTTCAACTGGTCTACACGTGGAACATATTTTCCAGAAGATTGCCACATGTCTCGATATATAAGGCTAAACTTTATTTCTTTTTTCATTTTTCATTACAAATTTTAAATTTATGACACTAATTTCACTAATTATCAAGTAATAATATTTGTGTAATTTGTGTCTACAGTAGCTATACAAATACGATTAATTTACCCAATTTGGTTTTCTTTTTTCGAGGAAAGAGGCCATTCCTTCCTGACCTTCTTTTGATGCCCTCATCTCTGCAATCGTACGCGCTGTGTAATCTATAGAGTCTTCAAAAGATAATTTATTGGAAATCGTATAAATTAACTTTTTGCAAGCAGACATTGCTTCCGGGCCGCTGGTCATTAATCCTTCAATTACGGATGCAACATAAGAATCGAGTTCTTCAATGGGAAGCGATTTATTTGCCAGTCTGTACCATTCGGCTTCTTTTCCGGTAAATCTTCTTCCGCTGATCATGAGTTCTCTTGAACCATATTCGCCGATTCTTTTCATAACATAGGGAGAAATCGTAGCGGGAACAATACCCAGTTTTACTTCGCTGAACGCAAATTTTGTATCGTCGGCGCAGTACACAAAATCACAGGCAGCAAGAAGACCGTTTGCCCCGCCGATTGCAGCACCCTGAACAATGGCGATGCTGGGTTTCCGGCACGTGTAGATTGCATTAAAACATTTCGCCAATTTCAGACTGTCCTGATAATTTTCTTCAAAACCAAAGTTTGCGATTCCCTTCATGTAGTTCAGGTCAGCGCCTGCACAAAACGATTTTCCTTTGCCGCGCAGCACTACAATTCTGACATCCTGTTCTTCATTCATGCTTTCAACGCAATCTATCAAATCTGCTATTAATTGTTGATTCATGGCATTATGCAGGTCAGGTCTGTTCATCCAGATAGTGCCAACATAATTTTTTATTTCTATTTCAAGTGTTTCGTATATTTTCATATATTTTTTCCCATTAATTTAATGTCTGCCAGAAAATTCAGTGTCAGATAAGAAAACGTCAAATTCAAGACTTTCGAAGACCTGAAAATAAAGAGTGTACTAAAGTACATGACTGTTTTTCAGGTCGAGAGTAACGCGGAAATTGGCGTTTTCTTGCTGACACTATTTACATTCTGAATACGCCGTCCTGCTTGTCCGGAAACATATTATTTAAAGAAGCGGCGATTCCCATTGCAAGTACTTTTCGTGTGTCAACGGGGTCAATGATGCCGTCGTCCCATAAACGGGCTGTACTGTAGTAAGCCGATCCTTCAAAATCATATTTATCAATAATACTTTTTCTCATTTTTTCGACATCAGCTTCGGGCATTTCTTTTCCCTCTGCCCTCAACTGGTCTTGCTTGACAGTAATCAGAACTGTTGCGGCCTGCATTCCACCCATCACAGAAATTTTGCTGTTCGGCCACATAAACATTAATCTCGGGCTGAAAGCTCTTCCTGCCATTCCATAGTTTCCTGCGCCAAAAGAGCCGCCAAATATTACGGTAAATTTCGGAACATTCGCATTGGCAACTGCGTGAACCATTTTGGCTCCGTCTTTTGCCATTCCTTTTCTTTCGTATTCTTTTCCTACAATAAATCCGGTAATGTTCTGGAGAAAAATCAGGGGAATTTTCCGCGATGTGCAAAGTTCGATAAAGTGCGTACCTTTCAGAGCCGATTCTGAAAAAAGAACTCCGTTGTTGGCAAGAATACCTACGGGGAAGCCCATAATCCGGGCAAAACCTGTTATAAGAGTAGAACCGTAATTTTCTTTAAACTCATGAAATTTGCTACCATCAACCATTCGCATGATGATTTCTCTGGGGTCGAGCATTTTTCTGAAATCAAGAGGCGCAATTCCATATAATTCTTCAGGGTCGTAGAAAGGTTCTTCAATAGGGGCAATGTCCAAGAGTTGCTTTGGTTTTTTATCCATAGACTGAAAAATGTTTCTGCAAATCTGAATGGCATGCAGATCGTTTTCAGCGATGTGGTCGGCAACTCCCGATATGGATGTGTGTACTTCGGCGCCTCCGAGTTCTTCGGGAGTAACAATTTCGCCTGTTGCTCCTTTAACAAGCGGGGGACCTCCTAAGAAAATTGTTCCCTGATTTCTGATGATAATGGTTTCATCGCTCATTGCGGGAACATACGCGCCACCGGCAGTACAAGAGCCCATAACTATTGCAATCTGGGGGATTCCCATTGACGACATTCTCGCCTGATTGTAAAAAAATCTGCCGAAATGGTCTTTATCTGGAAATACCTTATCCTGCTCGGGCAAAAAAGCGCCCCCGGAATCAACCAGATAAACACAGGGCAAATGATTTTCCATTGCTATTTCCTGTGCGCGCAAATGCTTTTTGATGGTGTATTGCATGTATGTTCCGCCTTTCACGGTAGCATCGTTTGCAATAATTACGACCTCTCTGCCGTGTATCAATCCGATACCTGTTGCAATACCTGCTGACGGAAATCCGTTTTCATACAGATTGTATGATGCAAGGGAAGATAATTCCAGAAAGGGAGTATTCGGATCAATTAATTTATCAATTCGTTCTCTGGCAAGCAACTTACCGCGCTCTTTGTGTTTTTTTATTGCGCCGGGAGAGCCTCCTTTGGTAACGTCTTTGTGAATTTCTTTGTATTGATTTAATAATTTAAGAAATTCTTCCTTGTTCTTTTTGAACTCTTCGGAATTTGTGTCAATTTTTGATTGAAGCCTGTACACTTTTTTTCGTTTTATGTGATTATTAAAACCGTTTAATATTTAACTCAAGATAATTCGTTTGTAATGATATGATATTTTTCTATACAATAAAAATCTACATAATATAGAAAAATCAACAAAAACAGGTTTTCTCTTCCATTGTATAATTGCAAATATAAACGAAAAAAAAAGATTTCAAAATTTTGAATATAACTGATTTAACGATTTAAAGCATTGTTTTACATCAACTTTTTTGTGAAAACGGGAGATAAAGATGGATTATGGACCTGCCTGCTTGACGCAGTCTGGCAGGTTAAAGATTAAGGAGTAGGATTAAGGATTAAGGAGTAGGATGAGAAACAGCGCAGGCTTATCTACAATTCTTTTTCAACTGCTCGTCTGCTCCAGGAAATTTCAATGCTGCTGCTTTTTTGAAATCAGAGCAGGCTCCTTTTTCATTCTTCAAAAACATTCTGCACAAAGCGCGGTTATTGTAAGCTTCTGCATTTTTTGGGTCAAGGTCGAGTGCTTGATTATAATCTGTTTCAGCAGAAAGATATGATTTGTTCATGAAAAAATTATTTCCACGCGCAACAAGATACTGTGCGCTTTTAGGGTTTAGCAGAATTATTTTATTGTATAATAATTGCGCTTCGTTATATTCTTTTTTCTCATACAGCAAGCCTGAATAAATATACAATGCTTCTTCATCATCCGGCAAATATTTCAGATACATTTTAAAATCTGCAATTGCTTCGGAAAACATTTTATTGTCTGCTTCCGCCCTAGCTTTTTCTTTTAATAAATGAAGATTGGCAGGATTTAGCTGGAGCGCTGATTCATACTCTTTCAAGGCAAGTTTTATCTTTTTATTTTTTTTATAAATATCGCCGCGTAGCTGAAGATATCCTGCATTAGATGGATTCTTCGTTATCGCTTTATTTATATTTGTAATTGCAGAGGCATTATCGCCCATTGCCATAAGCGCTTTGGCGTATAGAAAAAATAGTTGCGCACTGTTTTGATTCTTTTCATCTGCAATATTTAAAGCTTCAATTGCTTTTTCCGGTTTACCGGAAGACAGGAAGTAATCGGCCTCTGATAGCAAATTTTCAGACTCAGTATACCAATCTTTTTTCCATAAATTTTTCCATTCAGCCGATAAATACAAATTTGAAAAAGCTTCATCTGTTTTTAAAATACGTTGCGGTGTTTTATTTTCAGTTAAAAGATGCTTTTCCAGATAAAAAACAGCTTTTCCCTTTTCATTCATTAATGCATAACATCTTGCCAATGGATAAAGAGAATTATTATTATTCATGCTTTCTGCTTTCAGAAAATCTGATAGAGCGTTTTCGTAGTCTTCAAGCAACAGGTAAGCGTTTCCTCTTTTTAAATATAATTCAGCGTCATGGCTGTTCTGTGTAATAGCATCAGAAAAATATTCAACAGCGCTTAAATAATTTTTATTTAATAAAGAAGCTGAAGCTTTCATCATGTTCTCTCTCATGTCCTGCGCCTGAACATTATTTAGGACAGCAAACATAAATGCCGGAATCAGTAATAAATTAATATGTTTTAAATATTTTCTCATTTTAGTTTGGTTCCTGCATCTTCAGCCATGACCTGTACGAAGCCTGTAATTGTCCTGTGTTCAAGGCCTGTCAGCCGTTTTTCATATACATCGCATACATAATAATAAACCCCGCTGGAAACCCTTCGTTTGTTTTCTGCATTTCTACCATCCCATTTTATTTGCGGATCGTCTGTTGAAAAAACAAGCATCCCCCAGCGGTTATAAATCTTCATATCTACTTTTTCGACAAAATAAGATTCTACAGGGACAAAAAGATCGTTGATTCCATCATCATTAGGAGTGAAAATATTCGGGAGTTTATAGAACGAACAATTATCAATACAAATTTTTAGTGATTTCGGACTTTCATTTAAAAATGAATCAACAGCAGTTATATGATAACATCCCGCCATTGTCGAGGAAGGGTAATGTTCCCACGAGGTTTTCCATGCAGGCTGAATGTTTTTTATTAAAACAGGTTCAACATCCATCAGGGGCGAATAATAAATGTTGTATGAAATCACATCGTCAGCACAACTGCTATTAGGATTAGTCCATGATAATTCATTCCTGAGGCTGTCGCAAACAGATACCACCTGTAATTCCGGAGTGCATGGAGGAGATGTGTCTGCAGGAGCGATGCATGTAATTTGCGAAAAATTAATAATCGGATCAACAAATCCACCTGTGGGATACATTCCCGAGCTTTTTATTTTATAACAAAATAATTTTTCGTTTGCCAGACCGGAGTCCACGTATAAATGATTTTCAGTAAAACCGATTGAGTCAAAATTTAAAGTTAATTCATTTTGTCTGTAAATAGTATATGTTAAATTGTGCCATGGAATATTTTTTTTAATATTCAAAATTATTTTGTTATCGTCGGGGACAGGGTCGGCAAACACAGAGGAAGCAATACCTGGCGCTCCAATCAAAAAACGTTTACCGGTACTGTCATTGTATAGTTCTATTTTATAAGAAATCGGGGTTGATTTTGTATTAATAAGCGTATCAACATAGGTAGTATCTTCAAGATGATCAAGCGAGTCAATCAGAGCGAGATTTGTACCCCATAAATCAAAAGAACGATAAATTAAATATTTATACGGACCGTTCGGATTTGAAGGCAGTGTGTCTAATTCTGTGGGTTTTGCCCAGGCAAGATATACAGAGCCGTTGAGAGAATCTGTATTATTAATGCTTACGTTTGTAATAACGGGTATGCCACGAATAAGGTCAGAGCACACTTCAACAGAAGAATATCCTTCAGCGCCGTCAGCAAAACATGCAGTAACGCGGTAACAGTAATTATAGCCCTGCATCAGCCCGAGTCCAATGTTATTGTCAATAAATGTTGTATTATGCAATCCTTCCATTTCAGCGATTAACTTAAATCCAGTAGAAAAAGGAACTCCGGTCTGGCAAACATCCGGAACGAAATCGGAGGAGCCTGTTTTTCTATAAACTTTATAACCTTTTACATTGTCGCAATTACTAACATCCCAATGAACAGCAATGGAATTGTTGGTTGGTGTAAGCTGTAAGTTTTTAGGAGCAGGTCCGATTATATAAATATTAACATTTTTCTGGCTGACGAGTTGTAATTCTGGATTATTATCCTGCGCTTTAAAAATAACCTGATAGGGTTGTTTTCGCACGTTATAACAATTCGTCATCCATGTAAAATATGTTGAGACCGTTCCCGATCCGGTAGTGTTTTGTTCAAAATGTGCAGGGGTATTGTCAATCAAAAAAGGTCCGCCGGTTGCAGTAAGGGTAACCTGTTCGTTATCGGGGTCGCTGGCAGAAACCAAAAAGTGCAGCACAGAATCTGCTTCAATACAGTATTTATCCTGAATAACTAAAACAGGTGGATTATTATTCACATCATAAACATCAATTTGCATATCGCGTTCAATTTTTCCAATACGCACACCGTTTCTCCACTCTTCGATAAACATTGCAACATTGTATACGCCATCTTGCACGGGGGTGTCCCAAACCAGATCGCCTGTAATTTCATTTACATAAAAAGCATTGCTTGTTTGCGGAAAAGTGTATCCGGGAATTTCCTGTCCATTTTCTCCTGTACATTGCGTAAGTTTATACGAAAGACTGTCGCCATCGGGGTCAAAAGCTCCGGGGTTGTGAATAAAAAGCTTCCCAACTGCCGCTTTATCAATTGGTGGGGTTGTGAGAACAGGGGTATTGTTAAATCCAATATCATCAGAAATGCGCATTATGGTTTTAATGGAAAATACAACATTTACAGAATTGGGAATGTTTTGTACGCCTAAATTTCTGTTTGGATCTTCCACAACAAGAACATAAGTGCCTGGACCGGGGAATGTATGAATTCCTATGTATTTATTCCTTTTGTAATAATTTGGAAGAAACACAATTTCTGAACGAGGAATAACAGACTGCGTGTCATCTCCCCATTGAATTTCAATATCGCGTCTGTCAGCAGCGCTTAACGAATTGGTGTAAATCAGAATCGTAACTTCGTAAGTCATATCCGAAATCTGCCGATACGTAATTTCTCCTGCCCTGTTATGCGTTGCATACGTAAGGGAAAATGAAATAAAGAAAAGGAAATATGTAAATAATATTTTTTTCAATTGTGTTATATTTCAGATTTAGGGTAATTGAGCTTGGGGTTGCTGAGCAGAGCCAAAGCATCGAAATTAACCTGTAACTTTAAATTATTTTGTAATTAGGGTCTGCTGAAAATCACAAAACGTATTTGATATTAAATGATTAGAATATGTTATTCTTATAACAAGTGCAAGATAAAATAAATGATTCATTAAAAATCCTTGCACCTTCTTTTTATAATTTTATATTTTTGTTTTGTTAGTCTGTCGCATACCATCTTCTTTGTTGCCTGCGACTCGAAGTATTATTATACATCTTCGTCTTGTCGCCTCGAATCTGGCATACGACAGACTTTTTCAGCAGACCCTATTTAAAAAAAGAACTTGCTAAATAAATTTAAACGTTATTTTTCTACATTTATTGAGTAATAAATAAAATATAAAGATAGTAAAAAATAAAAAAGAGGACGAAAAATTCGTCCTCTTTTGTGTGATAGATAAAAAATCTTTTATTATTCTTCTTCTTTCCGGGGATGCGCTTTGTGAACTTTCAGCGCTCTTCCCTGAAATTCTTTTCCGTTCATGGCTTCGATTGCTCTTTCAGCTTCTTCCTCATTATCCATTTCAATGAACCCGTAGCCTTTAGATTTTTTAGTCACTTTGTCTTTAATGATTTTCACTGAACTGATAGTCCCAAATTCAGCAAATGCAGCTTGAAGATCGTCTTCCCTTAGTTTGTAGGAGACATTACCAATGTAAATTGTCATAATGATAGATTTGTGATTAATAAAAATATAAAAATATACAATAATTTAAAAATTACCAAAAAAAAATAAAAATTTCTTATTTAAGTGTGTTTTTTATATATTAAATATAAATTTGTATGTTTCTGATATTTTAGAAAAAATGGCAATATATTTGCATAAATAATTTTTTTATTACTGCCTTTTCACGCATAATGAATTAAAATTAACAACACACAAATCAGTCTGTAATATATTTAAAATATATAAAAACATGGGTAGAAATGGTGCTTATTAAAAAAAATACTCCAAGCTGGATCGTTTTTGCTTTTGATATTTTCATTTGTATAGTATCTCTTACACTCGCCTATTTGCTACGGTTTAATTTTTATTTACCTGAAATTTATAAAGAACCGCTGTTTTTCTCTTTTCCATTTGTCATTTTCATTCGTGCTCTGAGTTTTTATATTGGGAAAACTTATACCGGTATAGTGCGTTACACCAGCACAAAAGACGCAGAACGCATTGTAATTGTAGTTATGTTTGGTAGTGCTGTATTTGTTTTGGGAAATATTATCAGTTATTTTTTCATTACAAATAAGTTTATTATTCCCTTATCTGTGTTAATGATAGATTTCTTTATTACTGTTTTCACAATGACATTTTCGCGTCTTTTGCTTAAAACAGTATATCTGGAATACAATTATCCCAAGAAACACAGGGCAAATGTTTTGATTTACGGTACTGACGAGCAGGGTCTTATAACAAAAAGGACTCTTGACAGTGATTTGGGAAGAAATCATTCTGTTATTGCATTTCTTGACAGTTCTAACCGTAATGTAGGCAAAAAAATTGAAGGCATTCCGATTTACAACAGCAATAATCTTGAAAGCATTCTTCAGAAACATGTTATTTCAAAGCTTATTTTTTCAAAAAAACACATTGGCTCTACGCGTAAAAAAGAAATTGTAGAAATTTGCCTTAATAATAATGTAGAAGTTCTTACAATTCCGGATGTCAATAAATGGATTAACGGAGAATTAAGTTTCAACCAGATAAAAAACATTCGTATTGAAGATCTTCTTGAACGCGACCCGATTTGTCTTGATGTTGTTCAAATCAGAAAACAATTACTAAATAGAGTTATTCTTGTAACCGGAGCTGCCGGAAGCATTGGGAGTGAAATTGTCAGACAAATTACAAATTATAATCCCAAAAAAATTATTCTTGTTGATCAGGCGGAATCTCCCCTTTACGATATAGAAATGGAGCTGAAAGAAGCATATAATTTTCACAATTTTGAACCCATTATCGGAGATGTAACAAACAGTGAAAAAATGGAATTTATTTTCAAGAAATTTCAGCCCAATTTCGTATTTCATGCTGCTGCTTACAAACATGTCCCCATGATGGAAAACCACCCGGCAGAAGCAATACATACAAATGTATACGGGACAAAAATTATTGCGGATTTATCTGCAAAATACAATATCAGTAAGTTTGTGATGATTTCAACAGATAAGGCTGTTAATCCCACGAATGTTATGGGAGCATCAAAAAGAATTGCAGAAATATACACACAGTCGCTCAACAACCACACAGAAACAAGCTTTATCACTACACGTTTTGGAAATGTTCTTGGCTCTACGGGTTCGGTAATTCCTCGTTTCAGAAAGCAAATTGAAAACAGGGGTCCTGTTACTGTTACGCACCCTGATGTTACGCGATTTTTCATGACCATAAAAGAAGCATGTGAGTTGGTTCTTAATGCAAGCGCAATGGGAAAAGGTGGCGAAATATTCATCTTTGATATGGGAAAACCCGTAAAAATTGTGGATCTTGCTAAAAAGATGATTCGCCTCTCCGGTCTCGAAATAGGAAAAGATATTAATCTTGTTTTTACAGGATTAAGACCCGGAGAAAAACTTTACGAAGAATTATTAAATGATAATGAAAACAACCTTCCTACGCCTCATTCAGAAATTATGATTGCCAAGGTAAGAGAATATTTATTTAATGATGTTTCGGAGTCTCTTTCCCAGTTGATTACTGTTGCAAAAGACAACCAAGAATTTGAAATTGTAAAACTAATGAAAAAAATTGTTCCAGAATACATCAGCAACAACAGTATGTTTGAAGAACTTGACGAGACTTTCAGCATTCAGGAAACAGAAAACAAATAAAATAGCGCAAGCTTATTCATTAAGGCTTTATTACAAACAAAAAACGCCAATTTGTATATACAAACCGGCATTTTTTAATATCAGAAAATATTTTTATACTCCCGGAAAACGTAATCCTATCACAAGAATATCGTCAAGTTGTTTGCGAGATCCTTTCCACTCTTCAATGGTTTTATCAAGAAGAACGTGTTGGTCACACATAGGTAAATTTTGATTTTCAGATAATAATTTTCCAAAACGGTTTACCATAAATTTCTTATTGTCTGCGCCACCGAACTGATCCTGATATCCATCTGAAAACATATAAAGAGTTAACGGTTTATCAAGAGGAAAAACATTGTCTGTAAATTCAATATTAGGATTATTCGCAAACATTCCACCAATAGAAAAAATATCTCCCTCAACAGAGCTCAGGGTATTATCCCGAACAGCAAAAGCAGCATGACCAGCCAGTGCAAGTGTTGCTGTTTTTTTCACTGTGTCAACACAACAAATTGAAATATCCATACCGTCATCCTGCGAATCTTCGCCTTCTTTACCCTGTGTAAGAGAGAAAGAAATACCCTTATTTAACTCAAGTAAAATAGCAGAAGGTACATCCACTTTTTTATTTACGACAATTTCATTCAGCAATGTATTTCCAATCATACTCATAAAAGCGCCCGGCACACCATGACCTGTGCAATCTACAGCCGCAACAAACCATTTATCTCCCAACTGTGCATACCAGTAGAAGTCTCCAGAAACAATATCTTTTGGTTTAAAGAGGATAAATGAATCCGGCAATGCTGTATAAATGAGGCTTTGTCTTGGCAAAATAGCTTCCTGTATACGTTTTGCATAATTAATACTATCCATTATCTGGATGTTCTTTGTTTCGAGTTTTTTATTGAATTCCTTCAACTGCTCGCTCTGTGCTTTTATTTCTTCATTCTGCTGTTTAATTTCTTCTTCCGCAAGCTTGATTTGTGTAATATTTGAATCAATAGCAACTAATTTAATTACCTTACCACTAGCATCGGCAATTGGAGTAAGCGTTGTTTGTGTCCATATTTTATTACCGGCAGCATCAAAGGTAAATGTATCATAAGATACGGTAATTTTATTTTCAATACAAGAGAGGAATAAATCTTTAGCATCTGAACTGTTGCTTGTGTCAATAAAATTGTCGCCTTTTTGCTGAATGAGCTGTTCGAGGGTAATACCAAAAAGCCGTTCAAAGCCTGCATTTACCCACTCAAAACGACCTTCTCCATCCATTATAATAACAGCATTGCTTGTTTCACGGGCAACAATGGAGAGTTTTTCCAATTCAATATTGATTTCTTCAAGCTGGTCTCTTTGAGCGGTAATTTCTTCTTTCTGCTGCCTGATTTCTTCGTTTTGCTGCGCAAGTAATTTATTACTTTTCTTAATTTGTTTGTATTGCCTGAAAAGTAAAAATGAAAATATAATCACAATCAGAAACCCTAATACAAATGCAAATATCAGAATGCGTTGCTTTTGATTCACTTCTTCCTGTCGTTGAATTTCTACATCTCGCAGCTCAATTTCTTTCAAATTCTGTTCGTCTTTTAGCATTGAAAGCATTGTTTGTGCCGTAAGTTTTGCCTTCAATTTCTCAATCTGAAGATCATTTTCTACCTTGGCTTGAATTTCCGACAACTGTCCTTCATCGTCTTCAATAAATTTTGCATCTACATATAATTTATAATGTTCATACGCTTTCTGAAAATCTTTTTTATCATAATAAATAGCAGACATGGATTTATAGTTTTTCCCAAGCGCTTCCTGATATTTTATTTGTTTAGCAAGCTCAACACTTTTGTTGAAATTTTCAAGGGCTTTTTCATATTTTTTCTGATCTTTAAAAATATTCCCTAGGTTGTACAATGCGCTAATCTGCCCTTTTTCATCAGAAACAGCTTTAGCCGTTTTTAATGTATTGTTGTAATAATCTTCTGCCTTGACAAAATCATTCATTTTATAATAATTGTTCCCAAGGTTGTTATAGGTTTTAAACAAACCCGTTTTATCATTCAACTCCTCAAAAATTTTCTGCGCTTTTTCGTGACTCTGTATAGATTTTTTATAATCTCCTTTTTTATGATAAGCAACCCCAAGGTTATTATAATTCGTTGCCTGCCCTTTTATATCTTTTGAACCAATATCAATTTTTAAAGACTTTTCGTAATTTTCGATGGCTTTCTGCGCATCTTGTTTTGCGAGGTAAATATCTCCGATATTGCTTAAAGCGTCTGACTGCCCCTTCTGATCTCCCATATCATTTTTAAGGTCGACCAGTTTTTCATAAGCCTTGAGCGCATCATCTGTTCTGTATGTATAATTATAAAGATTGGCCATATTTCCGAGGATATTGGCGGTTTCATCTTTTTGATTCAGTTCCTCTGTAATTTTTAGGGCTTTTTCATAACAGTCAAGGGTATTTTCGTAATTTCCCATTTCCATGTGAACCTTTGCCTCTTTGCTTAAAATTTTTGCAACATTTTTTTTATCTCCAAGCTCTTCGGTTACTTTGACAGCCTGAGAATAATATTTAACGGCCTCATCGTTTGTTTTGTTTGAGCGGTATAAGTTACCGATACTATCTAAAATAGCAGCAATAGATCTGCGATTATTATCTTTTTCAAAAACACGAAGTTCTTTTTTATAAGATTCTATTTTGAGAATATTTTCTTTTTCTTGAGTGGGGCTAGGCTTTTCAATATCTTCCCCATCGCCGGCTAAATCAGAGCCTCCATTTTGAACATTTTCGATAGATTGAAGTTTTGCAATTGCGGCGGAATCATTTTCTTTATAAAGTAAAGCAATTTCCACAGATTTTTTTGCAGCATTGTATTTTTTTGCTGCTAAATCTTTCTCTGCTTTGTCCATTGCTTTCTTATAACCCTGTTCAGGCGAATCTTTAATTTTATTTTTTACGCCAGCAATTTTTTCCGCAGCAGTAGGATCTTTCGGAAGAATTTTTTTTGCTTCAGAATACAATAACCATGCTTCTTCGTATTGTTTTTTTGCTAAAAGCTTGTCACCTTCTTTTATTTTTTTACTAACATCTGCTTTTTTTAATTCTGTAACTTTTCCTTTTACCTCGTCAATTTTTGCTGCCATTGTTTTTGAGTAGGTCTCGTCAATTTTAAAGTCGTCTTTTTTATCAACCCATTCGACGCTTATAACGGGCTCGTTCAATGCAACAGCATCTATTCCTGCATGAGATTCAAGCATATTTATTACAGGCTTCACAGACCACCAAGAGTCGCCTTTGAGTTTTTTCTCGGGAATATGTGAATTTACTTTTATTTTTTGAGAAATATAGCCAGATTTAGATATTTCAATAATATAATTTTTCTGAAAGTCGAGGTCAAAACTAAATTTTCCATCGGTTGCCGTTACCAGAGATTTTATTTTATTGTTATCTGAATAAAGCGTGGCTGTAACATCTTTAAATTTCTGCCCATCTTTATTCACAATTCCTATAATCCGAAGCGTTACATCCACTTTCTGGTCTGCTTCTTTTTGGGCAAAAGTCGTGTTATTAAAAAGTGAAAAGATTAAAACTGCTGCAATTACACTCTTTGTAATAAATTGGTTTAAGATATGTTTCATTGTTGTATGATGAAATTAAATTTAATAAACCTGTAAATATAATGTTTTAGGCAAATAAACATCAAAAATCATCAACAAATTTTATTAACTTTTTTATTAAAATGAAGATATTATGAATTTATTTTAGCAAAAAATTTTCACAATTAAAAGATATTGTTTTATTTTGTGAAATTCATTAAGGATGAAATTCGGTAAGAGAAATTAATTTTATTTATGGAACCACTCTATTTAGAAGCTACGAAAGATACCCCTGAAGTGGTCCTTGACCCTGGTAAGAATATTTTCAGGATTTCACAAAGGTCATTGCCTGAAAATGCGAATAAATTTTATCAACCTATTATAGAATGGATTAGCTTTTTTTCTGATGCTCCACAAGGAGATATTTATTTTGACTTCATGCTTGATTATATAAATACGAGCTCTTCAAAACAAATTACCAAAATACTGCTCCTTCTTGAATATATGGCAAACAAAGTAAAAATTACTATTCGCTGGCACTACAGAAGAGATGATAAAGACATGCTTCTTACCGGAGAAAGATTTGCCAAGTTAATTAAAGTTAATTTTGAGTTTTTCGAAATGTAATTTTAATCCCACTCCGAAAATCTTGTTTTTCGCCACAAAATCACAATCTGATTCCTGCAACCAGAATATCATCTACCTGCTGTTCTTCTTTTTTCCAGACATCTAAAGCCTCCTGCAATTTTTGAGGTATTTCCGCCATAGGCATCGTTCTGTTTTCAAATAACAAGGACTGAAAGCGATCTGATGAAAATTTTCGTAACTCAGGCCCACCGAACTGATCTTTGAAACCGTCTGAAAACATAAACAATACAGAACCGGGAGTATATGTGTATTTTGCACTTGTAAACGCCTTGTCTAGTCTTTGTGTAAGCATTTCTCCGATAGAATAAATATCTCCTTCAATTTCTTTACATTCTTCACCATATATCATATAGGCAGAATGATTTGCCAGAGAAATCTCAATCTCGTGTTTTTCTCTATCAATACAGCAAACCGTAATATCCATGCCATCTTCCTGATGTGTGACGATGTCGCTGCCCTTATTAAGCCCTTGAATAACCTTACTGTTCAATTCATTCATAATATCGGCAGGCGAAGAAATTTTCATTTCATAAATTATTGCATTCAGCAAAGTATTTCCTATCATGCTCATAAATCCACCCGGAACGCCATGCCCCGTACAGTCTGCTATTGCAACATAAATTTTACCCTGCAATTCTCCAACCCAATAAAAATCACCGCTAACAATATCGCGCGGTTTGTAAAACAAAAAGTAGTCTGAAAATTTCGATGATATATATTTTGCTGAAGGAAGAATTGCCTCCTGAATTGTTTTTGCATAGTTGATACTGTCTGTTATCAATAGATTTTTCTCTTCAAGTTCGTTGTTCTTTGCGCGGATTTCTTCTTCTGCTTTTTTAATCTCTGTTATATCTGTATCTATTGCAACAATTTTAACAACCTCGTTGGTTTCATTTAAAACAGGAGTTAAAGATGTCTGTGTCCAGATTTTAATTCCCTGACTGGTTTTAGTCGGGGTTTCATAAGAAACTGTTTTTTTATCACCCACACAAAGATTTAAAATATCTGCAATATCTTTCCTGCCGCTAAAAGCCCTGAGATTTCCCAAATTATTCTGCCGCATTGTTTCTAAATCATATCCGTAGAGCCTTGTGAAGCTATCATTTGTCCATTCAAAATCAGCATTTGCACCCATAATCATTACCACATTTGTTGTTTTACTGGCCACTATAGATAATTTTGCAAGTTCTACTGCTTGAATTTCTATCTGATGTTTCTGCTTTTTTATTTCTTCATTTTGTGCGAATAGCTGATTATATGCCTTTTTCTTCAATGAAAATTGTTTCCACAGCAACAGAGAAAAAATTATCACAATAATAAGAACAGCAATAGCAAAATAAATAAATTGCTGCTGCCGCTTTACCTGCTCTTGCTCTTGAATAAGCTCTGCCTCTGTTTTTTTCTTTTCCTGATGGAGGGTGGTAATTTTTTCTTTATCAACTTTTGATTCTGCTTCTTTAATGGAAATAATTTCTTCTTTTTGTCCTATTAATTGTTCCTTTTCTTTTAATGCATATTCTTTATTAATATTTTCTTTTTGGAATTGGTCGGCAATATTTTCAATATTTTTAATTTTTTCGAGATCCTGTTGTTTCATGTTTTTTTCGAGGTCTGTAACAGCGCCGGTTTTTTTATCTTTATTAGTAGTTACTGCTTCAATATCTTTATTAAGTTCCTTAACAAGATTATTGAGGCCACTGTTTTTTGCAGTAGTAAGCCCTTTATTCAGATTATCGAGCGCAGAATTAAAATCGCCATATCCCTGATAGTAATAACCAAGACTTTGATAACATATTACAATTCCCTCTTTATTATTAATTCCTTCATGTACCGATAGTGCTTTTTTTGTCCACTCTATAGCTTTTAACCAATTTTTTTTGCAGGAAAATGCAAGCCCTATATTTTCGTAAGAATTCGCCATGGCATTTTTATCATTCAATGCCTCTGCGGCTTTTTGCGCTTTCGTATAACTTTCCATTGCCTTATCGCAATCGCCTTTTCCCCTGTAACTTTCTCCCAAAAAATTCGCTGTTGAAGCATATTCGCTTGTATTAACATTACCAAGAATATCAAGCAACCGGGAATAAGCTTTAATTGCTTTATCATATTTTCCGGCGCGGTAATTACAATATCCGGTATTTGTAAGTATTACGTTTAACCCATTTTTGCTGCCTGTTTCATCTGCAATCTGAAGCGCATTGCCAAAATAATCGGCTGCTTTTGAAAAAGAATTTGATGAAGTAAGAGCAATTCCTCCATATAAATAGCCCGACAATTCATCGTTTTTATTTCCTGTGCTTTTACCCTGTTCAATTGCTTTATTTGCATATTCGAGACTTTTATTCGGATTTGACTTTCTCAATGTATATGCAAGTTTTGCAAGGATAGCACCTTTTTCTGCATTGGATGCGCTTTCAAGCTTGGCTTCTAGCTCAGCGGCAGTCTGTGCGAATATCTGTTGTGCAGAAACAAATAAAATAAATATAAATGAAAGTAATAATGCCTTTCTCATAAACGATAATTTTTAATCTTTTCAAAAATACAAATATGAAATTGAATTTCCCAAAGTTTAAGATGGATTATTAATTTTATACTTTTTAAAAACCTATTGCTTCTTAAATTGAATCTTCTCCAAAAATGATTTTTTTGCGAATCCGCTAAAAATAATTTGTTGTTTTAATTTTGTTTATCAATATTTTATAATTTTAACGTTTTATTTTCTTTTTAAGTATTAAAAGGCAAAGGGCACATTTCGACAAGCTCAATGTGCGAAAGGGAAAAGGGAATTAGTAATGGCAAAAATTTAACATACAAATATCAGCGTTATTAACAAACCCACTTTTGACTTTGACTTTTTTTAACTTTTGACTTAAAATTTGCATTGAAACAAAAGAAATTTATTGCATAAAGCGACAATGAACATTCAAGGATTGAGCCTGAAAAAAAAGAACAACATCTATATTCTGTTGATAGGATCTCTATTTCTATTGTTTCTTGGAATTGTTTTTGACAATAAAACGAATACATCTCTAAAAAGCACTGAAATTAATGTTACCGGGTTTAAAAGGAGTCTATTTAAAAAAGAAGCTGCTTTAAACACATTTCTTGATTCTTTAGTGAGTCAAACAAAAAACAATTCATCATGGGAAATAATACAGCAAAAGTATCCCGATTTCAGAGACTATTTATATGACAAGGGATTTGGTGTATTTATATATGAAAGCGACAGCCTTGTTTTCTGGTCTGATAATACCATTCCTGTTATTCACAAATATTCCGGTTCAACATTTTCCAATAAAATTGTTTTTCTGCAAAACTCATGGTACAAAGTTTTACATAAAACGCAGACAGAACCTAACAGGATAATTATTGGTCTGATTCTCATCAAACGAAAATTTCAGTATGAAAATGAATTTTTGAAAAATGAATTTCATGAAGATTTTAAATTATCTCCTTCCATTGATATTAAAATTGACTCTGTCATTAAAAAAACAGAAATCAGAGATGCCAGTAACAATTATTTGTTTTCATTGGTTGCCGGACAAGAAAAGGTCATTAGCTCCTCCTTGTTTTTTTCATCTCTGTTATTCTTAGTTACAGGTTTTTTGTCGCTGCTTATTTTATTTTTAAAAATTCATTCAATACAAGCTAAAAAGAACAAAACGGCTATATTGTGGACAGGAATTTTCGCTGTAATTTTATTGTTTTTAAGACTGATAATGATAGAATATAAAATTCCGTTTTGCCTATATTCTCTTGATTTATTCGATCCTCAATATTATGCGCAATCTTATTTGTTTTCTTCCTTAGGTGATTTCTTTCTTAATGCAGCACTTGTTTTCTTTGTAGTATATCTTCTTTATAAAACACCTTTGCCACTTACTCTTAAAAACAAATCAAAATGGATAACAAAGGCATTTTTATTTTCGATGCTTTTGATACTAATTATATTTTTTGTAGTTAATCACAATTTATTTGACAGCCTGATTTTAAATTCAAGCATCCCTTTTGATGTACACAGAGTTTTCGACCTCAATATTTTCAGCTTTATCGGATTTTTCATCATTGCCTTTCTGTTCGGGGCGTTTATTCTTTTAACAGATAAAATAATATGTATTTTCAAAGATATTTTCTCCTATAAACAATTCCTCATCTGCTTTTTTATCCTGATTGTTCTTAGCGCACCGGTATTTTATTTCTTCGGATCATTTATTGCCAAAATTTATCCTGTCAGCTTTTTAATAATTATTGTTGCGGTACTTTCATTTATTCGGTATAAAGATATGCATTACAGCTATTTTCTTATACTTCTCCTTGTTTTTCTTGCATCCGTATACATTGTTTTTTTTGTTTCTCTTACCTCCTTTGAAAAAGAAAGAGAAGTACGTAAGGTTCATGTTGTAAATCTTGCTAACGAACGCGACCTTGTTGCAGAACTTCTACTTCAGGAGATTCATCCGAAAATTACTACCGATAAAGCTGTAAAAAATTACCTACATTACCCTTACACGTATCAAAAAGAAATAAAAGATTATTTACAGAAAGAATATTTCAAAGGATTTTGGTCGAAATACAACCTACGCATTTATGTGTGCAGCACGAGAGACAGTCTTTTTAATATAGAACCCGATTCAAAAATGAGTCACTGTTTTACTTTTTTCGGAGATGTTATTGAAAAATACGGCGTGCCGGTTCCTAAAACAAATTTTTATTTTTTAGATAATATTAATGGTCGTATCAATTATCTCGGTGTTATTAAATTTAAAATATATGCTACCAGTCAGCGTGTAACTCTTTATGTAGAACTGGCATCAAAGCTTATTACGGAAGAGCTCGGATATCCTGAACTTTTATTAGATAAAAAATTATCAAAAAAATCCAATATTCAGGAATATTCTTACGCAAAATACCGGAATGCCCAGTTGCTGTCTCAAACCGGAAACTACAGATATAATCTGACGTCAAACATATACACCAATGGTAAAGAAGAGTTCAAATTCATCAATCTTGATGACGAATACAACCATCTTGTTTACAATGCCGATAAAAACAACACCATTATTCTCAGCAGACCGCAATACAAAATTGTTGATGTTTTTACTTCGCTTTCATACATTTTCGTTTTCTTTTTTATTATCACTTCTCTTATTTTGCTAATTACAAATTTTAAAAATGGAATCCGGACGTTTAACTTTTCCCTACAGAATAAAGTACAATTATCAATGATAATGCTTTTACTCTTGTCTATGTTTCTAATCGGAAGTGTTATTGTTTTATACAATATCCGACAATATAATGAAAAAAATCAGGAGAATATTCGTGAAAAAATTCAAAGTGTGGTAAAAGAGCTGGAAACAAATATAGGAAGCGAATTTGAATTATCGCCCAAGCAAAGAAATTATATTAATTCCGTTTTACTCAAACTTTCAGATATTTTTAATGCCGACATCAATCTTTTTGACACAAAGGGAAATCTTATCGGGACATCAAGAACAGAAATTTTCGAAAAGGGATTGGTTGGAACCCGTATGAATATGGATGCTTTCAGGCAGTTAATGATCTTTAGAAACGCAGAATATATTCATACGGAAAGCATAGGAAATCTTCATTTCCAGTCAGCTTATGTCCCTTTTCATAATAACAATGGAAAACTTTTAGCATACCTTAATTTACCATATTTCACGAAGCAAACAACATTAAAAAAAGAGTTGCTCTCTTTTGTTGCAACAATAATAAACATATATGTAATTTTAATGCTTCTCTCAATAATCATAACGGTTTTCATTTCAAATAAACTAACGCAGCCATTGAGCCTTATTCAGCGAAAACTGAGAGAAACAACCCTTGGAAGAAAAAATGAGCAGATTGAATATAAAGGTAAAGATGAAATCGGAAACCTTGTGAAAGAATACAACAGGATGGTGGAAGAATTAGCGCAGAGCGCATCTTTACTTGCAAAATCTGAAAGAGAAAGCGCGTGGAGAGAAATGGCAAAACAGATAGCGCATGAAATTAAAAATCCTCTTACGCCGATGAAACTTTCTATTCAATATTTACAGCGTGTGTGGAAAGATAACAAACCCGAAAAAGAAGCAGTAATGGAAAAAGTTACACGCACGCTGATTGAGCAAATAGACACACTTTCTGCTATTGCAACAGAGTTTTCAAATTTTGCGAAAATGCCTAAAGCGGTAAATGAAAAACTTAATATTGTTCAGATTATTAAAACCTCTGTTCAGCTTTTTCAGGGAACAGAAAATATTTCAATAGCATTAAATCTGAATATGTATGAAGAGATATTTGTTTATGCAGATAAAGAACAGATGCTGCGGATTTTTACAAACCTTATTAAAAATGCAATACAGGCTATTCCAGATAACAAAAAGGGAGAAATAATAATTGAACTTGAATTATCAGAAAAAACGGTTATTATAAAAGTGAAAGACAATGGTTCAGGAATTCCCGAAGAAATGAAAAATAAAATTTTTGAACCCAATTTCACTACCAAAACAAGCGGAATGGGATTGGGATTAAGCATTGTGAAAAGCATTCTCGAAAATATGAAAGGAACAATTTTTTTTACTACAGAACTAACAAAAGGAACTTGTTTTATTATAAGCATCCCGGTTTATTCAGAAGATGAAGCAGAGGGAAACGAATAAGATCAAACACCCTGTATCCTTGACTTCGAATCCCTGCCTACCCTGCCTCGCCGGCAGGCAGGCGGACAGGCAGGCGCTCAGTCTACGGTTAAATCTGCAACCTGCAACCCTCCCAACCTGCAACCTGATAAGTTGAGCGAAGTCGAAACTTGCAACCCTCTCCCAAAAAGAATAAATGCCACGAATTAAACCGACTATATTGCCAAATAAAATTAATACATTAAATTTGTAAAAAACAATTTCTAATATTATGAATCTTAAAGAAAAAATCCGCACTGTTCCCGATTGGCCGAGCAAAGGCATTATGTTCCGGGATATTACTACTCTTATTCAGGACTCGGATGCTTTCCGTGAGACCTGCGACCAGTTATACGAAAGATACAAAGACATGGACATTGACAAAATTGCCGGCATTGATGCTCGTGGTTTTATTTTTGGCTCCGTACTTTCCTATAAAATGGATATTGGCTTTATCCCTGTTAGAAAAAAAGGGAAACTACCTTTCAAAACAATTGAGGAGAGCTACTCCCTTGAATACGGCACCAATACAATAGAAATCCATGAAGACTCTATTGAAAAAGGAGACAAGGTGCTTATTGTTGACGATCTAATTGCTACAGGAGGAACCGTGAAAGCCGCGATTAATTTGGTGGAGAAACTCGGCGGAGAAGTCGTGGAATGCGCCTTTGTGATTGAACTTCCTGACTTGCACGGTCGCGAAAAATTGAAAGGATATACTATTTTTTCTTTAGTGCAGTTTGAAGGAGAATAAAGGGAGCAATTTTATTTTTTTGCATGAAAGACGAAATAATCATATATCAAACAGATGCAAAATCTGCCCGCTTAGAGGTAAGAATTGAGGAGGAAACTGTTTGGCTTACTCAGGCACAAATGGCAGAGCTGTTTCAGACTTCGTCACAAAATGTTACCATTCATATTGGTAATGTGTACAAAGAGTATGAACTACAAGAAGATGGAACTTGTAAGGATTACTTACATGTTCAAAAGGAAGGCAACAGAAATGTTAAGCGAATAGTAAAATTATATAATCTTGATGTTATTATTTCTGTTGGTTACCGGGTAAAATCCATTCGGGGTACCCAATTCCGTATCTGGGCAAATAAAATTCTGAAAGAATACCTGCTGAAAGGTTATGCCGTAAACAACCGCATTGACAGATTGGAGCACGATGTTCACAATATTAAAAATAAACTTGGCGAAATAGATTTTCAGATACATACAAGCTTACTCCCTCAAGAAGGCATTTTTTTCGACGGTCAGATATTCGATGCTTATGTTTTTGCTTCAGGGCTGATAAAATCTGCAAAAAAATCCATAATTTTAATTGACAATTATGTGGATGAAAGTATTCTCAATCTGCTCTCAAAACGCAATACAAAAGTAACCGCATGTATTTATACTTCTAAAATAAACGAACAATTTAAATTAGATTTGCAAAAACATAATCAACAATACCCGGAGGTTCAAGTAAAATTGTTTACGCAATCGCACGACAGATTTTTAATACTTGACCTAAAGGAAATTTATCATATTGGCGCATCTCTAAAAGATTTAGGACGCAGGTGGTTCGCTTTTTCAAAAATAAAAATGAATGCGGATGATATAATAAAACGTTTAAAAAATAAATCACATAATCGGCATGTAAATACGTTGCATGCTTCGACTCCGCTCAGCACAGGCGCAACGTATCAACAAATAAATAGTAAATAATAAAACCATGGAATTTAAACCTCTCAACCTCAATCCGAAAGAAAAAAAAGATGTTTTTAATCAGACAGCAGAAAAAGTTAAATGCCTCATCATTGGATCCGGTCCTGCCGGCTACACGGCTGCTATTTATGCTGCTCGCGCCAACTTGTCGCCTGTTCTTTATGAAGGTTTGCAACCCGGCGGTCAGCTTACTACCACAACAGAAGTTGACAATTTTCCGGGATATCCTAATGGCATCACAGGTCCTGAGCTGATGGAAGATTTACGTAAACAGGCAGCGCGTTTCGGTACAGATATACGTATGGGACTTGCCACTGCTGCAGACCTTTCTAAAGCACCCCATAAAATTGTTATTGACGACGAAAAACTTATTGAAGCAGATGCTTTGATAATTGCAACAGGTGCTACAGCAAAATATCTCGGGCTGGAATCTGAAAACCGGTTTAAGGGAATGGGAGTTTCTGCCTGCGCTACCTGTGATGGATTTTTCTATCGTAAAAAAGATGTTGCTGTTGTTGGTGGTGGAGATACTGCCTGCGAGGAAGCCACATATCTCTCGGGAATCTGCAATAAAGTGTATCTTATTGTAAGAAAAAATTATCTTCGTGCCTCAAAAGCAATGCAGGAGCGAGTTACGAGAACTCCCAATATTGAAGTTTTGTTTGAACATAATACGCATGAAATTGTCGGTAACGATTCAGGCGTTAACGGAGCTATTCTTAAAAACAAAAACAACGAAGATGTAAAAATTGACATTACCGGGTTTTTTATTGCAATCGGGCATCAACCGAATTCGGGTATTTTTAAAGCATTTATTGAAACAGACGAAACCGGTTACATTAAAACAATTCCCGGCACAAGTAAAACAACAGTCGAAGGCGTTTTCGCGTGCGGCGATGTGCAAGACCCTCATTACAGACAAGCCATTACTGCTGCAGGAAGCGGTTGTATGGCGGCATTAGACACAGAAAGATATCTTGGTTCTAAAACAATTTAAAACTAAATATATGAAAGATTTTTCGCAAGACAATATTGATTTTAAGAAAATCATTAATGATGAAAAAAAGATTAACAAAGATGTTACACATCTTGCAACAACAGTATCTCTTTTTACAAAATTTGCATGGACATTAATTATTCTGGGAGTGCTGGCAGGGGCATTTGCGCTTGCGGATAAACTTTTTCTGAATGAGTTTTCTAATATTTCCGGAATAATGGCTTGGGCAGTGCTCTGTTTCTGGGTTCTGGCAGGTTTGTTTTTTATCTACACCTCCTTTTTAAGCCAAAAACAACAAATTCTCATGACCCATATTGAAACAAAATTCAATGAAATTGAACTTAAAACAACACACATTGAACACGAAGTTTTAAAAGCACGTTTTGAAGAACTGCACGACAGTGTGAAGCAGGAACGATTTGAAAGTACGTTCTTTCAGCTTCTGAGTGTTCAGAATGTTATTGTAAATTCATTAGAAATTACGAAAAACAATGAAAACAATGAGTCTGTAAGTGTTAAAGGTCGCGACAGTTTCACTGTTTTATTTCAGAAATTTCTTCAAAAAGCAAGATTCGTTTATGACTCCGACTTTAATAAAATCATGTCTCATTACGAAGAATTTTATAATGAAAATCATGCTGAACTAGGGCATTATTTCGGAAACTTATATCATATTATTAAATTTGTGGATACATCTGCAATTGCAGACAAAGAAAAGTACATAAATTTTGTCAGAGCTCAGCTTTCTGGGTATGAATTAGGACTGCTGTTTTACAATTGCCTTAGCAAATTCGGAAAAGAGAGCTTCAAGCCTTTGGTTGAAAAATATGGACTTTTCAAAAATATTCCGAAAACAATTATTATTGATCCATCGCATCCTAAAATGTTTGAACCATCAGCATTTTAAAAAAAGAGGCGTAAAGCCTCTTTTTTATTACAAGTCTCCAATCATTTTTCGGGGATCTACCCATTGTGTGAATTGCTCATCAGTTACCAGCCCTAATTCAATAGCTGCCTGACGTAGTGTTTTATTTTCCTTATGCGCTTTCTTGGCAATTTTTGCTGCATTTTCATAGCCAATATGTGTATTCAGCGCAGTTACAAGCATAAGTGAGTTTTCAAGATTTTTTTCTATTACAGGATAATTTGGTTCTATTCCTATAGCGCAGTTATCATTAAAAGAAACACAGGCGTCTCCCAGCAAGCGTGCAGCCATTAAAAAATTAAAAATCATTACAGGCTTGAACACATTTAATTCATAATGTCCGTGCATACCTCCTACAGTGATCGCAGCATCGCACCCGATTACCTGCGCGCAAACCATTGTCAACGCCTCTACCTGTGTCGGGTTTACTTTCCCCGGCATGATGGAAGAACCCGGTTCATTTTCAGGAATTAAAATTTCACCGATACCGCTTCTGGGTCCTGAAGCAAGACAACGAATATCATTTGCTATTTTCATCAGGCTTACAGCAACCGTTTTTAATGCACCCGAAGCTTCTACTACTGCATCATGCGCAGCAAGAGATTCGTATTTATTGGGAGCTGTGATAAAAGGAAGACCCGTAAGTTTTGCAATATGCTTCGCAACGAGTTCTGAATATCCTTTGGGTGTATTAATTCCTGTACCAACAGCTGTGCCTCCAAGAGCAAGTTCTGAAAGATGCAGTAATGAATTTTTTATAGCTGCAAGTCCATGCTCAATTTGCGAAACATATCCCGAAAACTCCTGTCCTAAGGTAAGCGGCGTTGCATCCATCCAATGCGTGCGGCCAATTTTAACCACCTGCATAAAATTCTTAGACTTTTCTGCCAGTGTTTTTTTCAGCAGTTCCAAGCCGGGATTTGTAGTTTTTAAAAGCATTTCATAAGCTGCAATGTGCATGGCTGTTGGAAATGTATCATTCGATGATTGCGATTTATTTACATCATCATTCGGGTGAATAAACGGCTTTCCCTCACCCAACTTATTTCCCTGAAGTACATGCGAACGATTAGAGATTACTTCATTCACATTCATGTTACTCTGAGTACCCGAACCGGTCTGCCACACAACCAAAGGAAACTGATCATCAAGCTTTCCCTCGTAAATTTCATCACAAACCTGACAAATCAAATCTGCTTTTTCTTTCGTTAAAACATTAAGATCTAAATTTGTTAATGCTGCCGCCTTCTTCAAAATAGCAAATGCTTTTATGATTTCTTTAGGCATTAATTGACCGCCTATTTTAAAATTATTGATAGAACGCTGTGTTTGCGCTCCCCAGTATTTGTCAACGGGAACCTGAACTTCTCCCATCGTATCTTTTTCTATTCTGTATTCCATAAATAACCAATTTTGGATTAATAAATAATAACGGTAAAAATACATTGTTTTTAAGAAAGATTGGATACAATATTATATGCTTTACAAAATATTACACAAAAATATTACACTTTTGCTTTAGTATATGTGATAAAAACCAAACTACAAAGAATCAGTAAGTCAAATAATTAAACAAACACCAACTCTAAAAAGACTTTAAATTAATAAATCATTACATAAAATTTCGGTTACATTAAAAATTAGAGTAACTTTGTTGCCCTTTTTTATATAAAATTATTTTGAATATATAAATATGAAGTTCAGATTTTTAATAATTGTATGTTTCTTAAGCTTTTCATCTGTCATCTATGCTCAGGTTGGAAAAGTTACCGGTCAGTTGAAAGACTCTGTTTCAGGCGTACCTTTGAAAAGAGCCGTTGTTAACCTTCACACGCAACAGAAAGCCCTTGATGAAAATGGAAGCTTTGAATTTGTTCAAATCCCTTATGGAGATTATGATTTAATAATAGAAGCTGATGGATATGAACGTTTTTCGGTTTCTGTATCCATTAACAAAGAAACAATGGATTTGGGCGCAATCCTTATCAAAGGGATGAAATCTGACGGCGCAGACAATTCAGAAGGTGTTGTATCGGTACAGGATCTTGAAGACGAAAATAAAGATCAGAATATTTCCGGTCCCTTACATTCTTCAACGGATGTTTTTGTTTCCAATTCCGGCTACACGCTTGGCGTTGGAGGTTTCCGTATCCGCGGGTATGACTCAGAAAATTCGATGGTATATTTCAACGGGGTTTCTGTAAACAACGCATTGACAGGTAGAGCTGTATGGGGAGAATGGGGAGGCTTGAATGATGCTACCCGTTTTAAAGATATTACCCCAGGACTTTCTCCTGCAAGTTTTACATTTGGCGATATTGGAGGAGCCACAAATATTGACACCCGTCCTTCAAAACAGCGCAAACAAACCAAAATCTCTTATGCTGTATCCAACAAAACATATACAAACCGTGTAATGGCAACCTATTCAACAGGACTGCTTGAAAATGGCTGGGCTTTTACTGTAAGTGGTTCCCGTCGCTGGGGCAATGGAGGTTTTGTTGAGGGCACTTTTTACGATGCGTGGGCTTACTTTATGGGCATTGAAAAGAAACTAAATACAAATCACAGCCTTGCTATTACCTGTTTTGCTGCCCCATCAAAACGCGGAATGCAAAGCAGTTCTACACAAGAAACGTACGATCTTGTCGGAACAAATTTTTACAATCCGAATTGGGGGTTCCAAAACGGTGAAAGAAGAAATGCACGCGTTAAAAATATAAACGAACCTTATGTAATTCTTAACCACTACTGGATCATAAATTCAAAATTAAAAATTAACACGGCTGCAAATTACACTTTCGGAAGAAGCGGAAGTACTTCTTTAAACTGGTACAATGCCGCAGACCCACGCCCGGATTATTACCGTTATCTTCCCAGCTATCAGGAAGACCCAATTGTTGCAGCCGCTGTTGCCGAAGCATGGCAAACAGACATCTCTGTCAGACAACTAAATTGGGACAGGCTGTACCAGATTAATTATCTCAGCAAGCTTGAAGGAGGTCAGTCGAAATATATTATTGAAGAACGAAGAATGGATTATTCTCAATTTAACCTTAATTCAAATTTCGATTACGAATATAACGAAAACATAACTATTAACGGGGGTGTTGAAGCCAAAGCATACAAAGGATTTTTCTTTAAAACAATTGAAGATCTTCTTGGCGGTGATTATTGGGTAGATGTTGACCAGTTTGCAGAACGCGATTTTCAGGCTGACACTATTTTATTACAAAACGATTTAAATAATCCAAACCGTATAGTTAAAGAAGGTGATAAATTCGGATACGATTATACATCCAATATAAACTATGAAAACCTTTGGATGCAAGGTGTTTTCTCATATCCTAAATTCGATTTTTTCACGGCTGCTTCTGTTAATTCTACACAATTCTGGCGTACAGGAAATATGAAAAACGGTAGGTTTCCTGAAAATTCTTTTGGGAAATCTGAAACAAAAAAATTCTATAATTTTGGATTAAAAGAGGGATTTACCTACAAACTTACAGGCAGACATTTTTTCCTTTTAACTGTTGGCTACAATACGCAAGCTCCCTTGTTTAAAAATTCAATGGTATCGCCACGTATCCGAAATGACTTTATTCCCGGACTTACCGATGAAAAAGTTTTCAGCTCTGAAATAAGTTATCTGATACGCCACCCTAAAATCAAAGCCAGATTTACCGCTTACCAGTCTATGTTTTGGGATCAGAATGAAATCAACAGCTTTTACCACGATGTTCTCAGAACGTATGTAAATTATATCATGACCGGAATTAATAAAACACATCAGGGACTTGAACTCGGTGTGGAATATAAAGCAACATCAACCCTTGCTGTTACTTGTATTGCAGCGGTTGGAAATTATCGTTACACATCCAGGCCAAATGCATTAATTGTTGTTGACAATGGCTCTGTTCCTGATACAACCGAAGTTGTTTACCTGAAAAATTTCTTTATCAGCGGTACACCCCAAGCAGCAGGTTCGATAGGATTGAAGTACAATCACCCGAAATACTGGTTTGCAAGCATCAATGCAAGTATGTTTGATGGAATCTATTTAGATGTTAATCCTGAACGCAGAACATCTATTGCTGTGGATGGCTTGCTTCCCGGCGATCCTTTAATTAGCACTGTAATTGAACAGAAGAGAATGACCGGACAGTTTACCATGGACGCTTCAGTAGGCAAATCATGGAAATACAAAGACTACTTTATCAACCTGAATGCAAGTGTTACAAATCTGCTCGACAATCAAAAACTTGTTACAAATGGTTATGAACAGATGCGTTTCGATTTTGAAACAAAAAATATAGACAAGTTCCCACCAAAACTTTTTTATGCTTTTGGAAGAACATTTTATATTGGTTTAAGTGTTAAGTTTTAATTGAAAAATGAAAAGAAAATTGAATATGAAAACTAAAATAATATACATAATATCAGCATTGTTATTAATTTCTGCTGTGATTTTTACGGAGAGTTGTACAAAAAAAGATTTTGATGTACCACCATTGTACACCGATTTCGAAATGCCTGCTGGTGCTACCATCATTTCCATTGACTCTCTCAAGCGTTTGCATAATGCGGCATCAACTAGTCTTGACACTGTGAAAAATTTTAATTACATACATGGTACTGTTATCAGCAATGATTCCTGCGGAAATGTATATAAATACCTTTCTATTCAGGATACTTCCGGTGCTATTTTTCTAAAAATTGAAAATGATGCTTTGTATAAAATGTACAGACCCGGACAAAAAGTTTATGTAAAATGTAAAGACCTCGTTCTTGGTAGTCGCTATATTAGCAGCAGTGGAAATCCACATACTATACCCACACAGCTAGGATATCAAAGTGGAACAGTTGTTGGAACTATTCTCGATTTAATAAAAAGTAAATATATTTTTAAAGACAGTCTGCCAAATGTTAATTTAATACCACAACCCCTAGTATTTACAGCTTTTAATCAATTAGATGCTGCAACTCTGTGTGGAAAGCTTATAACAATAAAAAATGTTCACATTGACCCAGAAACATATGGGTCACTCTATAATGCAGGAAACGCAGCTCCAGTAAGAAAACTTGTTGACTCAACAGGAATAGACTATAGCTTATATACCTCACCGTATGCTTGCTTTGCCCTTGATACAATGCCAACAGGGAATATCGATGTTACCTGTATTTTATCAACCTATGACGGTGAGTTCCAATTTGTAATAAGGACGACAAAAGATATTGTACCTCATACTAATGCTAAATAAAACCCGAATATGAAAAAAATATTAAATCCACAATTATTTATTTTATCAGCTATAGTCTTGACAATGGTGTTAAGCGGTTGCGTGAAACAAGATTATAAAAATCCTGACATGCTCGTCCCAGAATTTCCAGAGACAGCAAACATTACCATTGCAAACCTGATCGGCTTAAATTCGGATGTAGACTCACTTTTTCCAATAACAGGCGACACAATCATCGAAGGAGTTGTTACCGGAAATGATGAATCGGGAAACATTTATAAATACATGGTGATACAGGATGAAACTGCTGGTATTATTATCAATGTTGATATTTCTGATTATTACAATGAATACAAAATAGGGCAACGTGTTTTCGTAAAATGCAAAGGTCTTGTTTTTGGATATTATGGTGGATCTCCACAATTAGGGATGCCTTATTATGATGGTGGATGGAAAGTTGGAAGAATACCTGCCGTATATTTAAAAAACCATCTTTTTAGAGACAGTCTGCTAGGACCTGCCATAACACCTAAAATAATGGCAAACTTTAACGATATATCACTAGCGCATCCGGGTGATAAAAATAAGCTTGTCACTTTTACCAATGTTTCGTTTCCAGATGCTGGCAAATCGTATTCTGAAAAATACGAAACTACAGACAGACCGCTTAAAGACTATACTGGTGCAGAAATAATAGTTCGTACAAGCAATTATGCTGATTTTGCTTTGGATATTCTACCTGCCGGTAAAGGTAAGATTACAGGGATTTTAGGTTATTACAATTCCACTTACCAATTGATTATTCGCGACATAAATGAAGTAACAGATTTTAAAATTGATACAAATCCTGAACCCGACACAATTGGAACTGCATTTCCGTTTATATCAGGAATGCCTCTTAACACACTGACGGAGTACTTTAACAGTGCTGTAACAAATGTTGATGTTTCTATTCCTCATTGGACCAATACCGCTACGATGGGATCAAGAAAATGGAGAGGAAAAGTTTTCGGAAGCGAAAAATATATTCAGGCAACAACCTATGGTGCTTCAGATATTAATAATATTTGCTGGTTGATTTCTCCGGCTATTTATTTTTCATCCAATAAAACCCTTTCTTTTAAATCTGCAATTAGTTACTGGAATCATACAAATCTTTCTGGTCTTACTGTTTGGATATTATACAATTTTGATGGTCATTCAGGAGTCTGGAAAAAAATAGATGCAACACTGGCTAACCAGAACAATGCAAATTATTCATGGGTTTCATCCGGAAACATTGACCTTTCACAATATCTTCCAGCCGGATATAATGGAGATGTTTACATCGGATTCAGGGCAGTTGGTTCTTCAACACAAACAACAACCTTCCAGTTGGATGATGTAGTTGTTCAATAATTTAAAAATAGCAAGTAAATAATAAATTTTATCTGAATAAATTCTGCAAAAATTAAATGAATATTATTATGAAAAAAAATCTATTAATTAGCATTTTCCTGATGCTTACAGTATTTTCGGTTTTTGCAAACAATAATTTTTTAATCGGGAGTGTAACGAAAAAAGCACCTAAAGCTACTCCTGTTATTACTTGGTCAAACCCAACAGATATTGTTTACGGAACACCGCTCAGCTCAACACAATTAAATGCGACAGCTGATGTTCCGGGAACATTTGTTTACACACCGGCTCTGGGTACAATATTGAATGCAGATGCAAGCCACGACTTGGTTGTGGACTTCACTCCTGATGATCTGATAAATTATACAGCAACAAGCATGACTGTTCAAATTACAGTTACACAAGCACTGCTTACTGTTACTGCTGAGAATAAAAGCAAAACATACGGAGCTGCCAACCCGGCATTAACTTTTACTTATAGTGGATTTGTCAATAGTGAAGATTCTACAGTACTCACAACCCTTCCTATTGCTTCAACATCTGTTAACGAAACTACTGTTACTGGAAATTATGCAGGTGTGATTACTATATCTGGTGGTGTTGATGAAAATTATTCTTTCATCTACATCGCAGGTGATTTTGATGTTACAAAGGCAAGTCTTACAGTTACGGCAACAGATACTTCGAGATTATGCAGCGAAGCAAATCCTGTTTACGTATTCACCTACGCCGGATTTGTAAACGGTGATGACAGCAATGATCTGAGCACACTTCCCACGATAACCTGCGATGCACTTCCCACAAGCCCTGCAGGCAATTACACAATTACTGTAAGTGGAGGTATTGATGAAAATTATGACTTTTTTTATATCAATGGTACACTGACAATATTAGACACTGTAAACCCTGTGGCTGTCTGCACCGACATCAATGTTTACCTTGACAGTACCGGAAATGTTTCTATTCTTGCAACGGATATTAATAATGGCTCTTCTGATAATTGCAACATTGCATCCATGACAGTTACTCCCAATTCATTTGATTGTGCCGATGTTGGAGCCAATACAGTTACTCTGACTGTAACTGATGATGCAAATAATACGAACACCTGCACTGCTGTTGTAACTGTTATAGATACATTAATTCCGGTTGCATCCTTTACTTATGCAATAGACAGCATGACTGTCACCTTTACAAACACATCTGTTAATGGATATACATATAAATGGCTATTCGGAGATGAATTTTTTCACAACTGGATACTGGCAACAAATGGGCAAGACCAAGTACATACCTATTCTGAAGAAGGAATTTATACCGTGGAAATGGTCGTTACAAGCCCCTGTGGAACTACAGATACAATAGCCATTGATGTTTCACTCACATGCCCGGTTCCGGCATCTGTGGCTTCTTTTACTTACACTATTGATAGCATGACTGTTACTTTTTCAAATACCTCAACGAACGGAGATAGTTATCAGTGGTTATTTGGAGATGAAATTATTCACAACTGGCTTTTAGCTGCAACAGATATAAATCCTGCTCATACTTATGGAGAAGTAGGTAATTTCACTGCTGAAATGGTTGCAACAAATATATGCGGGATTACAGACACCTTTTCAGTTGTAATTGCACTTACATGCCCAGTTCCTGATCCTATCGCAACTTTTACATACACAATTGACAGCATGACCGTCTCTTTCACAAATGCATCATCAAACGGTGCTTCTTACCAATGGTTATTTGGAGATGAGATTACCCATAGCTGGTTTTTAGCATCTAATGATACAAACCCTATTCACACCTATACAGAATATGGAACATTTACAGTAGAAATGGTGGCAACAAATATCTGCGGAATTACAGATACGTTTAATGTTGTTATTACATTGGATTGCCCTGTTCCTGCTCCAGATGCATCATTTACTTTTTCTATTGACAGTACGACTGTTTCGTTCACAAATACATCTACAAACGGAGCCTCGTTCCAATGGCTTTTTGGCGATGAAATAACTCACAACTGGCTTTTAGCAGCAACAGACACAAACCCTGCACATACCTATCAAAACTACGGAACTTTTAATGTAGAGATGGTGGTAACAAATATCTGCGGAGTTACAGATACTTTTGTAAATATTGTTACTCTAACCTGTCCCTATCCGGCACCTGTGGCTTCATTTACGTATGCTATTGACAGCACAACTGTAAATTTCACAAACACATCCGTAAACAGCAATACATACCAATGGTTATTTGGTGATGAAATTATCCACAACTGGCTTTTGGCAGCAACAGATACAAATCCTTCTCATATCTATGCCAATTATGACACATTTACGGTTGAAATGGTTGCAACAAATTTATGCGGTATAACAGATACAGTAGCAGTTGATATCACATTAACCTGCCCCTATCCGGCACCTGTGGCTTCATTTACCTATGCAATTGACAGCACAACTGTAAATTTCACAAACACATCTGTAAACAGCAACACCTACCAATGGTTATTTGGTGATGAAATAATCCATAACTGGCTCTTAGCCGCAACAGATACAAATCCTTCTCATATCTATGCCAATTATGGCACATTTACGGTTGAAATGGTTGCAACAAATTTATGCGGCATTACAGATACAGTAGCAGTTGATATCACATTAACCTGCCCCTATCCGGCACCTGTGGCTTCATTTACCTATGCAATTGACAGCACGACTGTAAATTTCACAAACACCTCTGTAAACAGCAACACCTACCAATGGTTATTTGGTGATGAAATAGTTCACAACTGGTTCCTTGCAGTACCTGATACTAATCCAACTCACACCTATTCAGGTTATGAAACATTTACGGTTGAAATGGTTGCAACAAATTTATGTGGTATAACAGATACCGTAACAGTTGATATCACTTTGGTTTGTCCATATACCAATCTTCCTGTTGCATCATTCCTGTATATGCAGGACAGCCTTACGGTTTCATTTATGAATACATCAACAGATGCAGATAACTACATCTGGTATTTTGGAGATGAAGCAATAATTCTTCCTCCTCCTCTTGGTGGAAATACAGAAGAAAACCCAAGTCATACTTATGCAAGCGATACAATTTATACAGTTACACTCATTGCTTCTAATAGTTGTGGTTACACAGACACACTGTATTACATAATTGACCTGAACTGCAATGCAAATGCACCGGTTGCGCTTTTTAATTATACAAACAATAATTTTACAGTTTCCTTTGCCAATAATTCTTCGGACGCTGTTGCATACAAATGGTTTTTTGGAGATGAAATCTTACCCGCAGATGGAGATACTAGCAGTAACCCGGTACACGCGTATCAAAGTGCAGGCACATATAATGCTGTTCTGATTGCTTACAATCAATGCGGAGTTACAGACACATTAACAACATCTGTATGCGTTGCTCTTAATCCTGTAGCTGAATTCACAAATGAAACAGATAATCTTTCCATCGGGCTAAGAAACGAATCAACTAATGCTGTATCTTATACCTGGTATTTTGGCGATGGAGAAACGTCTACAATCTTTGAACCCATACACACGTATGCTTTCTATGGCACTTATGCAATTTCCCTTGTGGCAGCAAACACATGCGGAATTACAGATTCGGTAAGTACTACTGTAACCATTGTTTGCCCGGGAACCATGCCTGTATCATCATTTAATTATTCCCGCACTGGTATGACTCTTACTTTTAATAACACATCTACGAATGCAGCCTCATATAAATGGTTGTTTGGAGATGAATCATCTGCCACCTGGGATAATGCAACCTCAGGTCAGCATCAGACACACACGTATACACAGTTTGGAACTTATTTCGTATTAATGACTGCACTTAATGAATGTGGAGGAGACACAACAGGTGCGCATATTATGATAACCTCTGTTGAATCCAGTGAGAATGTAATCATGATGATCTGTTACCCAAATCCCGCACAAGAGATGGTAACTATTGCAATTGAAAATGTAACATTCAATAAAGCAAATATTGTGGTTAATGATATGTTGGGTCGCACCATTCATTTCGAGGAAATTCCGGATACTTCAGGTACTTTCAAAAAGAGCCTTGATGTGAGTAATTGGGCAAAAGGAATCTACTATTTAAAAATTAATAATAATGAAACGACCTTTGTCAGTCGAATAATTGTTCAATAATAATTTACTCAAAATTTTGCATGAAAAAAATGCTTATTTCTTAATAAATTTTCCTGAAAATATTTTTGCTGAAAAACGAATGGAGTAATAATATAATCCGGGAGTTAAATTAGCAACATTGAAAAGCAAAGAATTGCCGGTTATTATTTCCGGCTTTTTTTTCAGTTTTTTTCCTGATGTATCATAGAAAATTATATCTGAAATTTCCTGAATTATTTCTGGAAAAGAAATGCTTAATAAATCAATTACAGGATTGGGGTGCACAGAAATTTTATCTGCATTTTTTGTAACAGCAGTTTGACCAACCATAAAGCCCGGCAATACATTCACTTGCTTGATTGCTTCAACATTAAAACTGTCGGGAAGATCGCAATAAAGAGCCAGCTTTAAATCGTATGTCCCTGAAGCAAGCCCATGCGTGTTCCAGATTCCGAGTACGTCCTGTTCTACTTCATTGAACACGTCCGGCTGAATCTGAGTCCAGTTCTGCTCTGTTGTTTTCTTGTAATACATTCTGTAAAAAGAAAAATCCATCAGGTTACTTTGACTGGTTTTATTGATCCATGCAGAGCCTTTGATAGTAACAAACGTGTCTGTATAACAATTTTGCGCTTGCGAGATGTTAGCCATCCAGACACAGGATTTATCATAAGCAATGGGGTTCTCCGGTAGCGAATTCTGAACACAAATAAGAATAGAGCTTCCAAGAGCACTGGCTGTTCCGTTTGTTAAAGCAGAATAAGCAAAAAGATGAATTCCGTTTTTTTCACTTCGTACACTTGTTGTTGCAGAAGAAAATCCTGTTATTACAAAAGCTGTATCTGTAGCAAATAAATATCCACCACTGCCATCAACCATAATGTTCTGGCTTGTTACACCGGAGCTACCCATTGCGCCTATTTCTCCGAGTATACACCCTGAAACATTCAGATAAGATTGTTCCATTGGATAAAGACTCCAGGTGCGAACCGATGAATTTATAAAGCGTAGATTTCTATCTGAAAGCGAGGTTGTGAAATCGCTGTATTGGGAATTGTTTACAAGCCCGTTGACCTGAATAGTGTCTGCTCCAGTAAACCACAATCCAACAGCTCGTATTTCAGAATTTGAAATAACCACGTCCGAATTTCGTTCCGGCATCAACCCCCACATTACATCTGTACAGGCATTTAAAGAAATACTGTATGCAATACCATTCACTCCTGAAATGGTTTCATCCATGAAATAATTTACAGCACTAACACCTGATGGAAAGGCATATTGAAAAGATGCACCTTCGGGAATGTGATGCCACAGCAATACGGTATTTGCATTTTGAAAATCAAGATTTGCATTATCTGTAATTACAAACTCTCCAGCCTGATTGATGGTGTCAATAACATAAGCAGCATTACCAGACAAACCATTTGTTGTGAAGCCGATGTTCGTAATGTTTATCAATTCTATTTTGGCAGAATCTGTTACAATAAGATTGTGTGAAAGTCCGCTGTGGTCAATAGTTGTGTTGCTGTATTTTATTTGTGCATTTAATCCTGCAAAAAGCAATCGCTGGTAGAAATATTGCTGTGGAATATACAGAAATGAAGAATCTGCTTCAAGTCGCGCGTGTTCTCCCCATACGTAAATATCGCCCAGAATTGTTGCATTAGCATTCTGAAATTTTAAAAATCCGCTTTGCACGATAAATATCGGACCCTCATGAAACCAGCTACCGGTAATAAGAAGCGTGTCTGAGATCATAAGTGTATCGGCACTTTTTTGAGTAGCAAATAATTGCTTTGGTAAAAAATTTTTCGTTTGTTTTTGTAAAATTTGGCGGACACCTGTCAGACATGCGGAGGGTTGCAAATTATAGACAGGTAGTGATTTTGACGCTGCTTGTTTCGAGAAATTTTCACAGGTCTTACTTATTTGCTGTTTTGTTTTTTCAGAAATTTGTTGTGAAAATACATTGCCGGTATGGAGCAAAAACGGAATAAAAAAAAAGAAAAGAATACTATTTAGTAAATGCTTTTGGTTCATAATTGGTAATTTTTTTTTTAATTATATTTTTTTGTTGCAGGTTACGGGTTGCAGGTATTAACCATAAATATTGATGTACGTTTTGTTACAACCAACCTGCAACTTTTTTATTTAGTCATGTATATTATAAGTTGATATTCCTTTCAATAATTTTCTCAACATCATCTTCTCCGGATTTTGAAAGAAAAATATATTTTTTGTTCTCAAAAAAAGGGTGCAAAGGAGCAAGTGAAAGTACGGTCTCGTCTTCGTACCTGCCGTATTTTGATGACCTTCCATGAAAAACAATATATTCATTTCTCTTGGTAATTCTTCCTCCTCCCTGAATAGAAATGTGTATTCCTTTTTTTAAATATTTTTTTTTTGCAACAGCAAATATCTCATCGTGCATATTGGGTAAATTGAAATCAAAAAATACTTCAAAAGCCTTGCCTGTTTTGACATTTGAAAGCACAACAAATTTCAGGTCGCGCAAAAAAGTATTTAATGTGTTTTCATCCATAATTATAAAAGATTGATAAATTAAAATTGGATATTATACATTTACGGCAATAACATTAAAAATTGTTTTTTTATTTTTATGATAATTGCCTGATAAATCGAATTCCCATTGCCATTTTTGAACGGTGTCATTTTCCGGAATGGAAATATGGACAAGGTTTTTTTTAACAATGTTGTTCTCTTTTTCAGAAATAATTTCTTCTTCAAAATCAGTAATCAAACAGGCTTTTCCTTTGGGAAGCGAATCCAGATGGGCATTTTGAACCAGCATTCGAAATTCCATTAATTCTGATTCAGAATAAACTTCATGTTCTAAAAGATAATCGCAGGGAATAATGTCTAACTGATTTAAAATGTTTAATGAAATATACATATCGAAATTTGCTGCATACTGAAACCCTTTTATCTGAAAGGCAGAAAAACTTTTCTTTTCACTGGTTCTTTTATACTGTGTTGAAGCCACGAAAGCCTCTTCTGCTGCCCCTCCTGATATATCCATTTCTTCAAAAAAAATATTTTTATATTTCCGGCACTTCTGTCTTATTTCACGGGGATGAAAAATATCAAAAAGAGTAACTGTTTTAAAATGTTCGGATAATTCTTTTATCGGAAGATCAAGCAGCCAGCCACTGCCGAGCACAGCCACTGAATTATTTTTATAACGAGAAATAGAATCAAGAATATATTTTTTTGTTTGAGCTAAATGTTTATCCCAGCCTTCTTGCTCCCTGTAATAGCGCTCAAGAATGCCTTCTTGGTCGGTGTAGTAACCAAGTTCTTCGAAGAGTTTATTTTTTTTCCGGAAAAACATAATGATACAAAGATAAGCGAAAGCTGTATTTTATAAAATTAATAATCTGGTGATGTTTTTGTCGGAATATTTTGGGCTAACATTAATAACCTAACGAAGATAATGAAATTACGTTTATACCGTCCTGACGAGTATAGCTAATGCCTGTTCCGGTAATTATATTTAGTGATTTGGGTTGCTCTACTTTTTTTTCATCTAATAATGAAACAAATTTCTTCAAGCTTGCCGCTGCATGTTCAATTTGACCTGTACCAAGTTTTATTTCAAAAGCGCACCAATCTCCGTTGTGTTTTTGCACAATAGCATCAACTTCCAAACCACTTGAATCGTTATAATGATAAACTTTTGCATCGTTTGCTTGCGCATATACACGAAGTTCGTGGGTGGCAAGCGACTCAAATAAAAAACCTGTAAACTTAATGTCATTAAGTAATGATTCTTTGTCAACCCCCAAGGCAGCCACTGCAAGTGAAACATCTGCAAAATGGCGTTTCGGTGATTTTCGCATCGAAGAAGAAGAACGTATGTGTGTGTTCCAAACCGGTTGATTTTCTGTTATCATCAGTCTGTCAAGCGTATCGAGGTAATCGTATATGGTGGGACGTGAAATGCTCTTGTAATCTTTGTCTTGTATATCAGATTCTATTGTTGTTATATCTACCATTGTTGCTGTATTTCTAGCCAGCGAACGAAGCAAATTCCTTACTTTTGAAGGATCGCGTTTAGTATTAGAAACACGACTTATATCTACCTCAGCAAGTAAATCAATATACGCACGATTCAAATCAATTGCCTGACTCAAATTTTTGTTTATTAACGCAGGAAATCCACCTGTAATTATACGCTCAATAATAAACTCCAATTCTGTAGGTTCGTCATGAAAATTAATTTTTTCTTTTTTAAAAAAATTGCTCAAACTCCCTTTGCCAGAAGAAAAGCCTAATTCTTGCCAACTCATTGTTCGCATATCAAGGGTTGTAAATCTACCTGCTCCTGAGTGGATTTTAATATTTTCAGAGGGATTTGCTGAACCGGTAAGAATAAATTGTGCTGTTTCCCTGCGTTTGTCTATCTCATGTCGAATATAGTTCCAAATTTTAGGATACTCCTGCCATTCGTCTATAAGACGTGGTGTCTTCCCCAGTAATAATCGTTGTGGCACAGTATCAATTAAAAAAGGAACCTGCTCGTCTTGGTCTAATTCCAAAATACTACCTGCAAACTGCTTAGCAGATTCGGTTTTACCGCAGGCTTTTATTCCTCGAATAAGCAAAGCTCCTGCCGACTCCAATTTTCTTTGCAACTCTCTATCAGATATCCTATTAACGTATTTCATGATATTTTCTTTACTATATTAAAGCGCAAAGATATATATTATTTTACAGAATTTGAAAGTTTCACTTTACAGATTTTGAGAGTTTCACTTTACAGATTTTGAAAATTTAGCACTGCAAAAAGTCATAATTTTTGCATTTCTCGTAGACATAAAAGCTTAGAAAAACGCATACATGCTGTGGTATGTGTTTATCGTAGAAAAATCTGTTATTCCTGTTCTTTGCTACGTAAAGAGTCATTTTCTTTTTTCATCCAGCCCGGCATAAAGCGTTTTTCATCCATTTGGCTAAGCACACTGTTTCGTACTTTTTTAAATAGTTCTGAAGCGAAAATAAAATCATTCAGTTCTTCGCATGTACTTTGAAATATCTCATGTCTTGTGCCTTCCCATGCTTGTTTCCCCTGATAGATAAAAATTATTTTTTCTCCGATTTCCATCACGGAGTTCATATCGTGGGTATTGATGATTGTTGTAATGTTATACTCTTCCGTAATTTCCTTTATTAATTGATCAATAACAAGCGAGGTTTTAGGATCGAGACCGGAATTGGGTTCGTCGAAAAATAAATATTTTGGATTTAAAACAATAGCCCGCGCAATGGCTGTTCTTTTCTGCATACCCCCGCTTATTTCAGCAGGAAAAAGCTTCTCAACATTTTTCAGATTTACCCTGTCTAAGCAGAAACGGGTGCGTTCTAATTTTTCTTTCCTTGTTTTATTGGTAAACATATCAAGGGGGAACATAATGTTTTCAAGAATAGTAAGAGAATCAAATAAAGCACCTCCCTGAAACACCATTCCTATTTCCTGACGCAGTTTCTTTTTCTGACGCGTTTTCATATCGGAATAAGGTTCGCAATCGAAAATTATTTCTCCTTTATCTGCCTCATGAAGCCCGACAATAGTTTTCAGCAAAACTGTTTTCCCTGAGCCGCTCTGACCGATAATAAGATTGGTTTTTCCCTTATCGAATTTTGCAGAAACATCAAACAAAACCTGTTTGTCAGCAAATGATTTTGATATGTTTTCAACTTCAATCATGTAAGCAATATCTGGGTTAAAAGGTAACTGATAAACAGTATTAATATGCTGCTCATCACAACAGCTTTTGTGCTTGCACGACCCACTTCCAGCGAGCCTCCATAAGCATAATAACCATAATAGCTGGAAACGGATGCTATAATAAAAGCAAAAAACTCCACTTTAATAAGTGCATAAATAATATCATAAACGCGAAACTGAATCTGTAAGCCGTAAATATAATCACTTGGTGCTGTTAAACCACCGAGAACACCTGCAAGATAGCCTCCTCCCAATCCGATTACCATACTTAGAATTGTTAAAAATGGAAAAATAAATAAAGCTGCAACAATTTTAGGCTGTATAAGGTACGAAGCAGAATTAACGCCCATTGTTTCGAGTGCGTCAATCTGCTCAGATATTCTCATGGTGCCAATTTCAGAAGCAATACGCGAACCTACTTTCCCTGCCAGAATAAGACACATAAATGAAGATGAAAATTCAAGAACAATAGATTGCCGGGCAGTAAAGCCAATGAGGTATTTCGGAATCAGCGGGGAATCGGTGCTTAGCGCCGCCTGAATAACAACTTCTGCGCCCATGAAAATAGAAATTATAGAAATGATGCCCAGCGACTGAATCCCTATATCATCAATTTCTTTGAATGTTTGCCTTATGAACACGCCAAATTTCTCCGGTCGGGCAAATACCCGTATCAGCAAACTGAAATAACGCCCTATGTGAAAGAAAAAGCCCATTAATAGTGATTACAATATTTTATGTTGCAAGTTGCAAGTTGCAGGTTCATGCAACCTGCAACCTGCAACATTTTATACTACGTTTAAAAAAATCAATTACAAAGATGTATATTTTATCTGTTTAAAAAAACTCAACCCCCGCTCATTAAATGAATAATCTTCAAATCATCGCCATCTTTAACGAAAGTTGTATCATATTCTATCTTTTGAATAATCTGATTATTTAGTTTTATAACTAAAAGTTTAAATGTGTACTTTTTTATCTGAAGAATTTCAGAAATAGAGAGCTGTTCCTGTTCAAAAATTTCCGGATTATTATTGAGTGTAATATGCATAAATACATTTTTAGACAAAAATAGAGAAAAAGTCGAAGTAGGGTCTGAATTGTTTATAAAAAATCGGCAAATAAAAATTTTATAAATTATATAACGTAGAGACAAAGACGAAATAACCATTTTCAATGCTCCTTCCTGCTTCTTGTAACCAGATATTTTTTAAATCGTTAAGGTTCTAAAACAAAATTCCGTTTATTTTAATAAATTTGCCCGCGAAATAAATTTTGTATAAAAAAATGACCCAAAAAATAAAAGTTGCCTTGCTGTTGTTTGCCGCACTTTGTATTATATCTATTCTTCTTTATTTGAAAAACACAAGCAGCACATTGCCCAAAGAACTAAGAGATTTTGCTGTTGAAGATACTGCCGGTATAAGCAAAATATTTCTGGCTGATAAAAATAATAAAACCATCACGCTTGTTAGAAAAGATGGGTTCTGGACTGTTAATGAATTATTTTCTGCCAGAAAAGATCTTGTGGATGTAATGCTGAAAACAATTTGCAGGCTGAACGTAAAAGCGCCTGTTTCAAAATCAACTCATAATACAATTGTAAAGTCTCTGGCAACCTCATCAGTTAAAGTAGAAATTTACCAGAAAGATAAACTCATTAAAACATTTTTTGTCGGGGGAGCTACTCCAGATAATTTAGGTACATATATGTTACTTGAAGGTTCTTCTACCCCATTTATTATGGATATTCCCGGTTTTTTCGGGTATCTTACTTCGCGGTTTACAACAGATTTAAACGACTGGCGCGATCATTCCGTTTTCCGTTATAATTTTTCTGATATTGCCAATGTAGAAGTAAACATCCCTTCTGCTCCTACTCAGTCTTTTCGGGTAAGCAATCTTTCAAATAACCGTTTTAGCCTTGAGTCGCTTGCTGAAGGGAAACAAATTTTACATTTTGATACAATTGCCCTGAAAGAATTTCTGGCATCTTTCAAAAGATTAAATTTTGAGTCCTTTATTTCCGATGTATCTCAAAAAAGGAAAGACTCTATTTTAAAATCAACACCATTAGTAATTATTGCTGTAACGGATAAATCTGGCACTAGAAACTTTGCAAAATTTTATTATAAACCAAATTTTACAAAAAAACTGAGTCAGGACGGAGACCCTTTTCCTTATGATCCAGACAGAATGTATGCATTTATTAATCAGGATAAAGATTTAGTAAATGCGCAATATTTTGTTTTTGATCCTGTAATGAAAGAATTGAAGTATTTTCTTCCTCAAAAATAAAACTTGAATTATCTTCGTAAAGCTAAATTTTATCATACAAACTAAGGTTATGCAAATTCTGAAAAATGGTTTAATAAAAAACATTTCGCCTACCATTCAGATTCAAAAAAATATCAGAACCTCAATAATTTTATAATAATGTTAATAACAAAAATACTCAATATCTGTTTTTTTTATATTTTTGAAACTCCAAATTTTTTAATTTTGGAATTTAGTATTAAACAAAAAAACTGAAAGCATGAATTTTGTAGTATCAAGTTCAAACCTGCTTGGACATTTACAGGCAGTCAGCAAAGTAATAAGTTCAAAAAACACTTTGCCAATATTAGATAATTTTCATTTTCTTATTACCGGAAATAATTTAGTAATTACAACTTCCGACCTTGAGTCAACCCTGACAACCAACATTGAATTAATTCAATCTGACGGCAACATTGATATTGCCATTGAAGCAAAAAGATTGTTGGATATTCTGAAAGAATTTCCAGAGCAACCTCTTTCCTTCAGCATCAATGAAGAAACCAAAAGTATTGAAATTACCACGAGCAATGGAAAATATTCAGTAGTTGGTCAGGATGGAGCCGATTTCCCAAAAATTCCGGAAATTAAAACAGACAAAGCCATTAGCTTTAGTTTAAGTACAGAAGCATTGCTTAGCGGAATCACAAAATCTGTTTTTGCAACAGCAGAAGACGAGCTGCGACCTGTAATGAATGGTATCTTTATTGAGCTTTCTCCAGAAAACATTTCATTTGTTGCAACAGATGCTCATAAATTAGTTCGCTACAGAAGGTTAGACGCAAGCTGTGAAACTACTACCTCTTTTATTTTACCGAAAAAACCGGCTACATTATTAAAAAACATTTTGGTAAGAAAAGAAGGGGATGTTAATGTTCAGTTTGACGATAAAAATGCAATTTTTTCTTTTGCTGCCTACACGTTAATTTGCCGTCTTGTAGAAGGGAGCTATCCCAATTATAACTCCGTTATTCCTTCAGAAAGCCCTAACCGATTAACTATTGACAGGGTTGAATTATATAACACACTCAGACGTGTTTCCGTGTTTGCGAATCCGGCCAGTAATCTTGTACGATTAAATTTAGCGGCAAATCAATTGACTATTTCTGCTCAGGATATAGATTATGCAATTTCTGCTTACGAGAGAATTAATTGTCAGTATGAAGGAACAGAAATGGAAATAGGGTTTAAATCTGTTTTTTTAATTGATATTCTTTCAAATATTTCTTGTACAGAAGTTTTCTTTGAGCTTTCCGATCCTTCACGTTCCGGAATTCTCCTGCCGGCAGAAAAAGACGAAAAAGAAGAAATTCTTATGCTTCTTATGCCGATGATGATTAATTCATAATATATCCCGGTAACCTTGACTCCGCTCAGTTACCGGATAAAAAGTTAAAGCCTTTTTCCTGTGAATGCAACAGGGAAAAGGCTTTTTTCGTTAAATTAGTATTAAATTTTTCATATCTGTTTGTCTAAATCGTAAAATTAATATAGGTTTGTATCTGCTTATACTGTTATCCATGTTAGTTAAAGTTTTTAAATACCTTACATTTATCGTTCTGCTTTGCGCTTTTCTGCCACAGTTATCTACTGCACAGAATAAAAAAACTAAAAAGAAAGAAAACGACGCGAGCGGGAATTTCTACGATGGTAATTTTGATATGGCGCTTAATCAATATCTTAAACTTTTTACTAAAGACAAACTAAACCCAGACTTTAATCTGAAAATAGGAATTTGTTATTTAATGACAAATATTGATAAGTCTCTTTCTGTTCCTTATCTTGAATTTGTCGCTATGCAAAATACTGCCGGGAATGAAATTTATTACTGGCTTGGACAGGCTTACTTTCATTCTTTAAAGTTCGACAAAGCACTTGATATGTATAATAAATACAAAGAATTAGACAGAGACGCTATCGCAAAATCTCCCGAATTAAAAGAAAGACTGGAAAAAGCTCTTTCTGATTTGAACAATGCACGTGAGTTAGTAAAACGATCTTTAAATGTTACGTTTGTTAATCTTGGTTCCAACATTAATTCAATTAAAGCAGATTATCATCCCTTTCTAAGTGAAAATGAAAAAACCCTGTTCTTTACAACTAATAGAAAATACATTAGTGATTTTCAGGAATTTACAAACGATGTGTACTCTTCACATATTACTTTTTGGGGGAAATGGGCAAGCGCAAGACCCTTAAGCAATAAAATTAATACGCCCGATGAAAATGAAGTAATAACAGGAATGGCTCGCGATGGGGAAATGATTTTTATTAAACCTGATAATTATGTTGCTTATAATGATGTTTGTGTATCAAAATTTTTTAAAGGGAAGTATCTGGAGCTTGAAAAATTAGATGAAATAAATATTAATACAAAAGGGCATGAATCCGGAGCTACGGTATCAATAAATAAAGATACTTTATATTTTGTAAGCGACAGACCGGGTGGATACGGTGGTCTGGATATTTGGATGTCTTTGCTGCTTCCCAATGGAACCTGGGGACCTCCACTAAATCTGGGCGATGGCGTTAATACGTCTTATAATGAAGATATGCCACTGCTATCCAGTGATGGAAAAACACTGTATTTCTGTTCTGAAGGACATAACTCTATGGGAGGATACGATATTTTCTACAGCAAAAGAAACAAGGCAGAAGATATGTGGCCAAAACCTAAAAATTTCGGTTATCCTATAAATAATACGTACGACAACTATCAGATCTATATGTCAGAAAAAGGTAGATACGGGTATATGGCTGCTGTAAGAAAAGAAGGATTGGGAGATTTGGATATTTACAAAGTCATTTTCAATCAGGAAGAAGCAAAAACTATTGTTTTTACCGGGAAAATTGCCGTTGGCGATTCCCTGAGAAATAAACCTTTGAAGGAGTTTGACCCGGATGTCTCAATTATTGTAAAGGAAAAGCTGGCGGAAGACGTTTTCGGTAAATATGTTTACAATAAAAAAAATGGAGTATTTGTAATAGCTTTGCCACCGGGTGTTTATGAAATAGAAGTTGAAGACCCGAAAAAAACGTATGTACCTTTTAAAAAAACCATTGAGGTTTTTGATGAAATGTGCAACGAAGGCGTATTAAACTATAATATCTGGCTCAAGCCTGCTAATCAGACCGACCCTAAAAAAAATAAAAAGTAATCATCAGAAATAAAATCTATGGAATTGTAAAATAGTTCCATTTATGCTGAGCTTGCCGAAGTATGGAACGATTAATACAATAATTATGGAACTTAACCTCAAACGCGCCCTCGCTTTTTTCGACATAGAAACTACAGGGCTTAATATTTCTACAGACAGAATTGTTGAAATGCACATTCTGAAAATACATCCTAACGGTGAACAGGAAAACCGTACTTTTCTTATTAACCCGGAAATGCCTATTCCTCCCAAGGTAACTGAAATTCATTCTATTTCTGATGATGATGTAAAAGACAAACCTACTTTTGCTCAACTTGCTAAAATCATTGCCCATTTTCTTGAAGGATGTGATTTTGCCGGATTTAATTCCAATAAATTTGATATTCCCATTCTTGCGGAAGAGTTTTTACGTACAGGGATTGACTTTGATGTGAGTAAGCACCGTTTTATTGATGCTCAGGTTATTTTTTATAAAATGGAACAACGAACGCTTTCTGCAGCTTATAAATTTTATTGTGGTAAAGAGTTGGAAGATGCTCATACCGCAAAGGCAGACACGCTTGCAACCTATGAAGTGCTGAAAGCCCAACTCGACCGTTATCCTAATTTAGTAAATGACGTTGAAGAGCTCAGTAAATTTTCGTCCCATAATAAAAATGTAGATTTTGCCGGTCGTATAATCTACGATGAAAATGAAGAGGAAATATTTAACTTTGGTAAACATAAGGGACAAAAAGTAAAAGATGTTTTTCTAAAAGACCCTCATTTTTATAAATGGATGATGGATGGCGAATTTCCATTAAACACGAAACAAATTCTCACAAAGTTAAAACTAAAATATTTCAGTAAATGAAAATTATTGGTCTGTGCAGAAATTATCCTGGTAATTTTATGCCTCACACTCATCCTGTTTTTTTTTTGAAGCCCGATACTACAATTGTTCTTAATAATAAGCCTTTTTTCATTCCGCATTTTTCAACACAAATGAATTTTGAAGTGGAACTGGTTTATAAAATATGCCGGGTTGGGAAAAATATTTCAGAAAAATTTGCACATCGTTATTTTGATGAAATTGGTTTGGGTATTGATTTCACAGAATTTGCAATTTTAAAGGAATGTCAGAAAAACAGTCAGCCATGGGAAGCAGCAAAAGCATTCGATGGATCTTCTCCAATTAGTAAATTTATACCTAAAGATTTGTTTAAAGATATAAAATCAATAAATTTTTCTTTGCTTCAGAATGGAAAGCTTGTTCAAAAAGGAAATTCTTCCGAAATGTTCTTCTCTATTGAAAAAACAATCTCTTATATTTCTCAGTTTTTTACACTAAAAATGGGCGACCTTATTTTCACTGGAACTCCGGTAGGTTCAGGACCCGTGCAAATAAACGACCGCTTGCAGGCTTATCTTGAAGATGATCTGATGCTGGATTTTTTCGTGAAGTAAAATTTGAAATTGAAGCAGATTCCACTTTTTCTAACTCATATAATTCTTTCTAAAGAAGAGGAACTGAAATCTGTGAAAATTCGTGAAATCTGTGGCAAAAGGTTTTCGAAGTTCAGTTTTTAAATTCATTATATTTCTTTAATTTTGCAGCATTGAAATACTTAATATGGAAAAACAAAATTCCCGCAGAAATATCTTAATGCCTATTCTTTTTTCTTTGATACTCGTTGCCGGGATTGGTGCAGGATATTTATTGAGCAGGGTTTCGGGAAAAACTCACGAGGGAAACCCGGTTATTGACAAACTGCTTTCTGTTATTGATTATGTTGAAATGGAATATGTAGACACCATCTCAAAAACCGATTTTGTTGAAGCTGCTCTTCCCCAGATTTTACTCGAACTTGACCCGCATTCACAATACATTCCTGCCAGTGAACAACAAAGCATGAGCGAACCCCTTGAAGGTAATTTTGATGGCATAGGCGTACAATTTAATATTCAGGAAGACACTGTCGTGGTTGTAAATGTTATTTCAGGAGGACCTTCGCATAAGCGTGGTATTCTTGCCGGTGACCGAATTGTAAAAGTAAATGATACCCTGATTGCAGGTGTGAAAATCAGCAATGATAAAGTAATGAAAAAGCTGAAAGGACCGAAAGGAACAAAAGTAATGCTGGGAATTGGCAGAAAAGGGGAAAAAACTCTTTTGTCGTTTGAAATTACACGCGGTCAGATTCCTTTATACAGCATTGAATCTTCATACATGATTCGTGAAGATATTGGCTTTGTGAAAATCAACAAATTCTCAAAAATTACAACACACGAATTTAAAAAAGCTGTTACTCGGTTGAAACGTAAAGGAATGAAAAAAATTATTATTGATTTGCGTGGAAATGGCGGTGGTTACATGGATGCAGCAGTAAATCTTGCAGATGAATTTTTAACAGATAAGCAACTGATCGTGTATACCTATGGAAAATCAAGACCTAAAACCAATTATTTTTCAACACAGAAAGGCTTTTGCATTGATCTGGATGTTGCAATACTTATAGATGAAACATCTGCTTCTGCGAGTGAAATTGTTGCAGGTGCCATTCAGGATAACGACAGGGGAACAATCATTGGTCGCCGTTCTTTTGGTAAAGGATTGGTGCAGGAACCGGTAGTTTTTAAAGACGGTTCCGAATTGAGACTTACTATTGCAAGGTATTACACTCCAACAGGTCGCTGCATCCAAAAGCCTTACACAAAAGGTTCTGCCGATTATTATTATGAGCTGGGCGAGCGCCTCATGCACGGAGAACTCGAGGAGGCTGACAGTATTAAATTCTCAGACTCGCTCCGGTATACAACCCCGAAAGGTCGCACGGTTTATGGCGGAGGAGGAATAATGCCCGACATTTTTATTCCTTTGGATACTGCCGGGTATACAACTTATCTGAGAGCTGTGATAAATAAAGGTTTGGTTTATAAATTTGCTTTTCAATATGCCGATAATAACAGAAAAAAACTATCAGGTTTTCAAGACCCTGAAAAACTCGAATTTTACCTTAACGGGCAAAACCTATCAGCAGAATTTAATCGTTTTGCAGCATTGCAGGGAATAAAAATAAATCCCGCTTCTGATACAAATGCAAAAGCTGCCTTACTTTTAAATACACAATTAAAAGCATACATTGCCCGAAATATTCTCGACGACAAGGGCTTTTATCCAATCTGGCACAAAGTAGATGATGCTGTTTTAAAAGCAGTTGATGTGCTTGAAAAAGGGAAAGCTTTGTAGATAATATTTCAATATTATTTTAGTTCTGCAAAAACAATTTTATTTTTTATTTTGCTTGTTCAAGTAATATGTAACCTTATAATATCGCTTATAGTAGTTTTAGAATATAACGGATTTTAAATCAAAAATCTTAGTATTATCAATACATACAGTAGAAATAATTCAAAAATGTAGCAAACAGATATTGTTAATAAAAAGTTAATAATTAAATATATGAAGATTATTATGTAGCGAATA
>Ga0209417_1000275_pt1 | contig 134299 bp, 105 predicted proteins | sample RifGroF2_FD_184002 | JGI IMG/M metagenome (GOLD analysis project Ga0209417, IMG submission 184002) | Groundwater microbial communities from Rifle, Colorado, USA - Groundwater F2 (SPAdes) (version 2) | ecosystem: Environmental > Aquatic > Deep subsurface > Groundwater | place: Rifle, Colorado... | reverse complement strand
CACACTGGGAGATACGAGCGCGACTGTCGGCAGTTTGAATCCGAATACCACCTATTACCTGTTCGTGCGTTCTAACGGCTACGGCGCGTCAAGTACCTGGACCGCGTATCCCGGAACTTCCACTTTGACCAATGCCGTATCTGGGACCCAGGTATATGGTGTGTGGACGACTTCAATTACGGTTAACTGGCTGCAGCTTCCCGCTAGCACGGCCGAGGGCTATGTTCTGGAAACCTCCACGGAATCCGGTTTCGTTCCGCTGTGGGGCTCCTCCACTACGGCCGGCGTAGCTTTAAGCACGCTTACTGTCGGCAATCTTACGGGCGGGTACACCTATTACTTCCGGGCCGCAAGCCTTAACTGGAACAATGTCGCCAATTACGCGGTTGCGGTGTCTACGCAACTGGATGTCGTTTTGTCTCTAGCTATATCACCTACAACTTACGCGTATGGAGAAATTCCTTTAAATACCTCTACCAATTCAACCACAAATTTAACTATCATAAACAACGGCAATGTGGATGTTAATTTCTCCATCAAGGCCACAACGATGACCGCCGGCAGCCAGTGGCAGGTTTGGGATTCCACACAAACCGCGCCGGCATACAACAAGCTTCTTCTAAGGGCGGTTTTCCACGGAACTAAGCCCGATCTGGAAAATTATGGTGATGAGGATTTGGTAACTGAGCAAAACCAGGTGGGGCAGGACATCGCAGGGGGGGGGCGTTATACGGTGAATGACGCCCAAACGGGATTAGCCGTTCCTGCCGGTGAAGATCGTAAAATCTGGTTCAGGCTGGATATGCCGGCTTCGTCTTACAGCGTTAAGCCCCAGGCTCTCAAATTTACAATAGAAGCGGGGCAGCCGTGATTGGGTAAGTGGACAGTGGACAGTAACCGGTAACCGGTAATCAGTATCCAGTATCCAGTATCCAGTATCCAGTATCCAGTATTCAGTAGTCGGTGGTTGGAATTGCAAACTAAGGAAAAGAGAATAAAAATAAAAATTAGGAGAAAAGTGTGATGAAACGTTATTTTGTAGTTTTTGCAGGTCTATTGGCTGGAATGGCAGGGGCCTCTGAGGCTTGGGCGCAATCTTCGCTTTCTACAATGTTCGCCGACGTGATAATGGAGTACGTGATTCCTGGTAAATTATATAACCTGAGGACGATGCGCAATCTGCCTTACCGCGTTATCAATTCAGGCGCGGGTCCGGTGGATGTGGACCTTTCCATAGAAATACCGCAAAAGAACCATTTGAAGCTGGATTATGAGGCTGTACCGGACCTGGCCTGGGTCAGGATCGTGCCGGATAAGCTGCATTTGGAGGCGGGTCAGACCGGGATAGCGGACATCATCATACAGGTCCCGGTTGACCCGCAATATCTTAACCGCAATTTCCAGGCGCACATCATGTGCCGGACTGCTGAACCGCCCCCGGGGCAGGTGACGGGCCTGGCGTTCCTGACCAGCCTGCAAAGCCGTATCAGGTTCACTATCGGAGGGCCTGGCCCAGCGGAGGTCAAGCGTATGCAGAAGAAAGGTCTTTACCAGACGCTGAACTTCACCCTTGAGCCCCAATCACAGCCGGTGCCGGGTTTTTTGGAGCCCGGCACGAAGATAGACCTGATCAGGGAGAAGGGGACCAGTATTACCATTATAAACCGCGGCACGCAAAAGCTGAAATTCAGCCTGAAGAGCGTAAGGCCGCCGGATGAAATGAGCGCGCCCAGCGGTTATGAAAAAGCGCCGGATCCAGCGTGGCTCCAGGTGTCGCCTAAAACCATAAAAGTAAACGGTGGGGCTATGAAGGGCGCTAAAAAAATGGTCCTGAATATCCCAGATGACCCTAAATACCGTGGGAAGCGTTACATGTTCGTGGTACAGGCGCAGTTCAGCGAGAGGGAAATTCCTGTAGAAGTGTACAGTACTATCTATTTGAACACCGCCCCGCTGCCAGCCCCGGCGCCCGCCGCGGGAGGAACGGGCAGTCCGGTGGTACTGTCGTCTACCATTCCGGCGGTCGGAGATAATGCCGCGGTACAGCTGTCGACAGCCCCATAATTCGCCGCTCATGACGCGGAATCAGAACTGAAAATATTGTGAAAATTTAATTGTGGTGTAGAAATAATCCACACATGTGGATATATTCTACACTAATTGGGAGTAGAGCCAGATCCAGCGGGTCTGGCTTTTTGCTTTGTATTTTAAGCACTTTTCGTGTTTTATTGCTCAAAGGGCGTCACGCAGTGGGGGGTGGAAAAAAGATTGCTTATTAATATATGTAATGACACATACTTTTAAACGCGCGAAAAATATCTTCACCCGATTCCCCGCCACTACAGCATTGGCGGGTCCGCCAGAACTGTTTGGCGGAAAAACCGTTCGGGGGATTTTTTTTGCCCGGCCATTAGATACTGCGTATCTAATGCAAGTCTTGAAAAGGAGAAACTAAAATGAGAATGAACAAAACGATGACGTACGCGCTGGCATGCCTGTGGGAACTGGCGCAAAACCCCGCCGGCTGGATACTTGCCTCCAACATCGCGGCAAAGCAAGGTCTTCCGGTCGCTTACTGTTACAAAGTTCTGGAAACGCTTTCCAGGGCCGGGCTGGTGGAGTCGGCCAGGGGACAGGGCTTCCGGCTGGCAAGGCCGTTGGAGCAGATCAACTGCCTGGAATTTGTTACGGCCTGTAACGACGGCGCTGCCGAAGGCGGGGCCTTCAACCTGGTGCTGGCCGACAGCTTCAGGAGCAGGATGGACAGTGTACTCAGCGGCCTTACGCTGCAGGATATGGTGAAGGCTTAAATCGCTGAGGTAAGAAGTCAGACGATTAAAGAACGTAAACAAAAAGGAGAAACAGTTATGAACATGAAAGCGCTTAAGTACCTGGGCCTTATCGGCCTGTTAGTGTTTGTATCCGGCGTAGGTAAAGTGTGGGCGGCGAATCCTATAGACGCCACTATTACAGTGACGCCTGTGGCAACCGTGTCGCTGACCCTGCCTACCACCACCTACGCGTTCGGTAACGTACCGGTGAATACCTCTACCAGCTCGGCGGCCGCGCTGACGCTGAACAACGCGGGCACTGTGGGTGTTAGCGTGCAGAAGGAGATATTCAACCAGTCGGCTCCCGCGGGCTGGATTGCCGGTGGAAGCGCCGGTGCTGACCAGTACGTGCTGTATTGCGCTACTGCAGCGGCGGAAATTCCGATAGAGAACTATAGCGCCAACACGAAGTTCGATGTGGAAAGCGCGTATAACGACCTGACGGACGCGGCGGGACTTGGCAATACGATAGCGGTGTCCGGATCGGTGGACCTGTGGTTCAGGCTGGATATGCCGACCTCAGTGGGCAGCCAGCTAGCGAGGACCATCACCATCAGGTTCAACGCAGCTGCGCTGTAATTCGTAAGTGAAACGCTTATGGAATAAAACTCGGAAACTAAAAAGGAGAAAAGTTATGAACGTAAAAACAATGAAGTACCTGGTTGCGGCAGTGCTTGGACTTGCGCTGGTGTCTGGTAAAGCGTGGGCGGCGAACCCCATAGACGGAACCATCACGGTTACCCCTGTGGCGAGCGTGTCGCTTACCCTGCCTACCACCACCTACGCGTTCGGTAACGTACCGGTGAATACCTCTACCAGCTCGGCGGCCGCGCTGACGCTGAACAACGCGGGCACTGTGGGTGTTAGCGTGCAGAAGGAGATATTCAACCAGTCGGCTCCCGCGGGCTGGATTGCCGGTGGAAGCGCCGGTGCTGACCAGTACGTGCTGTATTGCGCTACTGCAGCGGCGGAAATTCCGATAGAGAACTATAGCGCCAACACGAAGTTCGATGTGGAAAGCGCGTATAACGACCTGACGGACGCGGCGGGACTTGGCAATACGATAGCGGTGTCCGGATCGGTGGACCTGTGGTTCAGGCTGGATATGCCGACCTCAGTGGGCAGCCAGCTAGCGAGGACCATCACCATCAGGTTCAACGCAGCGGCGATATAAGGCGTTAACAGGGGCGTAGGAGGCGCCAGATTTATGGAATAAAAAAAGTGCGGTAGTGAAAAACAACTCTTTGCAGAGTCCCCTTATTGTAATTCGGCGGGGCGGCAAGGAGATATTGTACAGGAGAAAACTGCAATGCGTAGTTGCTTTATGGCTATTGCAAGTTTATTCGCAGGCATGGCATGGGTCATTGTAACTAAGGCGTCCGGTATTTGGTTACCGGTAACCGGTTACCGACTAATGCTTACTGCTGTTTCATGCGTGCTGTCTATAAGTGTTGCCGGCGTGAGCGAAGAGCATGCTTACCGGCAAAGTATGGAGTCCGGGAACGATGCGCGAGCAATATTGCCGCGCAGTGAACTCAGGAGGCGCCATTGGCGCGGCTATAGGAAGTACACAATTTTGAGTTAAACAAAAGGAGCGTTGTACGAATAAGGCTTGGTTGACAAAGATGAGGCGTAAAATACCGTGGATAGTCCTATCCGCGGCCGGGGGGCTTTTTGCCCTCGCGGGCCACGGCTGGACACAGTCCGCGGATGCCAACATTCATATACAACCTTTTGCCGGGGTGCCACCGGGTGTAGTTCTTGACCTGGCTGCCTCTCCGGGCACGGGTGAAGGACAGGTAAACCTTACTTGGACGGCACCGGGTGTATTCCCGGGCAGCAACCCGGAGGCTTACCAGTTGCGTATTCAGACCTTCTCGGTAGCGGATGTTGGAGGGAGCACCTCCACATGGTGGAACAGTCCCGCGGGATCATCTATCCAGGGCTTATATTCGGAAGCATCGGGAAGCCAGGTGCAGCGGATAGTGGGTGTTGGAGCGCCGGACCATGCCGTCAGCCTATTCCCGGGAGCAACTTACTATTTTTCAGTCCGAACCGCCGACAATGTCGGCTTTACCAGGAACTTCTGGTCCAATGTGTCCGCTATTGCATCCACCCGGGCTTTGGATATAGCGCCGGCTACTCCGCATAATTTTACCGCCGTAAATGGAAATGCCCAGGTTTCTCTTGGCTGGGCTGATTTGACGTCTCTTGAAAAAACTCTGGATTTCGCCCATTACCGCCTGGAGCGCTCCACGGACGGCGTAACATTTGTGTCTGTCACAACCACCACAGCTGTTTCATACCTTGATACCGGACTTATAAACCATACGGTCTATACTTATAGGTTAATCGGAGTGGACCAGGGGCCTCCGGGATCCGCATTGGAATCGGCGCCGGCTGTTCTTGCCGCCATACCCACGCCTGACGCCAGAGCCCCTGCGGTGGTGGCGGGGCTTTCCGGTCAACTTTCCGTAGACGGACAGTCCTTTACTCTTGGCTGGAGTACTGTCACCACCAACTCTGACGGCACTCCGATTACCGACCTGGCGTTCTACCGGGTTATACGGTCCACGGAGCTTTTTGCGTCTGCCACGACCGTATTCAATATTACACTTCCGCAAACATCATTTACTGATACTGTTAACGGCGGAACCTTCTATTACACTGTGCGCGCCGTGGATTCAGATGCTAACGAGTCCCTGATTTCCAATTATGTGGTTTCAATGTCAACCCCGCCGGTTTTAATGGTGGGAGACGATGGCGAAAGTTATGTGACGGTACAAAGCGGGATCAGCGCGGAACTTCGCAAAGAGAACAATGACACAGGAAGCAATCTGGTGGTCACGGCAACCCGTATGGCCGCGGAAGAGACGGACAATGTCCTGAAATCCTACCGGTTTGAGGTGAGGCGGGCAGAGAATTATGAGGTCGTTTCCAATTTCGCTTTCTCCAAGCCGATGCTGAAAGTTGCGATGGGGTTCGCAACCGGAACAGGGGCCGGAACACTGGCCCAGAGCAATAAGAGACTGTCCGTTTATTGGGACAACGGCGCGCGCTTCATCAGCCTGGGTGGAGATATTAATTTCACGGAACAAACCATTAGCGTTGTCAGCTCAAACCCCGGGCAATATCAGCTCAGATTTTTGAAAGGAGCGGGGGGCATTCTGACCGCCGGTTCTCCGTATCCGCGCGTGATAACGCCTAACGGGGATGAAGTGAACGACCGCGCGTTCTTCTTCTTTGAGACCACGGATGCGTCCGCGGACGGAAAGATTTACGACCTGAACAGCGCGTTTGTGGCGAGCATGAAGCCCGGGCCTGTTCAGGATGCGTCGTTCGTCTGGGACGGAAAAGACTCCAGCGGTCACGTAGTGCCGATGGGCGTTTATCTTTACAAGGTTGCCATCGGCAAGGAAAGCGTTACGGGAACCATAGTGGTGGCAAGATGAAAAGAATAGCTATGGAAAGCTACGGAAAGCTACGGAAAGCTACGGAAAGCTACGGAAAGGCCATTTTACTTTCTTTTGCCTTCCTTTGCCTTCCTTTGCATTCTTTTGCCTCTTTTGAGCGGCAGGACACGGGCGCGCGCGCGAGCGGGCTTGGCGGGGCGTTTGCGGCTGTGGGCGGGGACGTTCACGCGCTGTTCTACAACCCCGCCGGACTTTCATATTTGGGCCGCAATGAATTAAGCTCGTCCTACGGCAGGCTTTTCATGGGCCTGGACGACGGTTCCAATCTGTCCAGTTCTTTGCTGCTTTACGGCGCTCCGGTGAAGACGTGGGGTAGTTTCGGGGCCGGCTGGCTGGAGACCGATCTGGACAGCCTATATAAAGAGCGGACGCTGGCATTGGGTTATGGGCGTAGTCTGACTGATTCACTGGCCGTTGGCGCCGCGTTAAAGCAGCTTCAGGTGTCGGTGGCCGCTCCTGAAACAGGTTATGATAACAGCGGGCAGGTTACTTCAAAAGCCGATTCAGTCTTTTTAAACGGCCAGTCAGCGCGAGGTATGGGAGTGGACATCGGGATATTGTATGAGCCGGTTGCGAAGCACAGCATCGGGCTGTCTTTGTCCAATATAAATCAGCCCGAAGTTTCAATATCCAAGGCGGATTCAAATCGTATACCGCTTCTGGCCAGGCTTGGATTTTCACGCAGAAGCAGCGCGTTCATGTTTACCTCGGAGCTCAGGACGCAGAAGTTACTGGATGATAAACGGGATTGGCAGGGCATTTTGGCTGGTGAAAGCTGGAAGAAGCTGGGCAGGGGTTTGAAGTTCGCAATGAGAGGTTCAATAGCCTATGGCAGCCGCTCTTTCAGCCAGCTTACACTGGGGCTGGGCTGCCGTACCAGCGGCATGGAGCTTGATTACGCGTTCGTGATGCCCCTGTCCGGCATTTCATTCGGGAGCACGGCAGGCACCCACAAGTTTTCGCTGTCGGTACGGTTCGGTAAGACGGTGACTCATGCGGTTTCGTGGGAGATTGAGGATGAAGCTCCCATTATTGACGCGGCGGCAATGGCCTCGTTGAGGCTGGAACTTGAGGATATTAAAAAGCGAGCGGAGCAGGCGGAGGAAATGTCCCGTCAGGCGCAGGAGAAGATAAAGGCGTTAGAGAGCGCCAGGGACCTTGAACTGGAGCTTCAGAAACAGAAGCAGTCGCCGAACGCGCAGGCAATCCAGCCTTTGGAGGCTGAGATAGCGCAGTTGAAGGATGATTTGAAAAAGGCGGGAGAAGAATCCAAAAAGATGGAACAGAAAAAAGCGATAATAGAGGGCAAGCTGGAGAAAAAAGAGTCCCAGCCCAGGACAGCGCCGGAGACGCGCGAGAAGCCTGTGTCGGGCCATACGTATAAGGTGCAGGGGGGAGACACGTTGAGGAGCATAGCCGGGAAAGTGTGGGGAGACTCGTCCAGGTGGATTGAACTGTACCGGGCCAATGAGGGGAATGTTCAGCGCGGCGGCGATGTGGAGCCCGGGCAGATGATATTAGTACCATAGCAAGCTTGTAGGCGGGTAAGCTGGTAGGCTAGTATGCGGGCAGGGTTTTTAGAGCCTACTCGCCTACTAGCTTACTGGCCTACTAGCGAATGGTGAAAGATTTATGAAAAAAAAGTTGATTATTGCGCTCATTCTGACTGAACTTGTGCTTTTCGACACATTCAGCGCAGGGATAAACGCTAATCCTTCAAATAACACTGGTTCGTTACCCAGAACGCCCGGCATCGGTTGTGGTGTATATATGAATACCTTTGCGGCAAAACCATCTTTCTTGGCTATCAGCCCGCGTGAGGATGCCTTTGCCATTGTGTCAGCTACAACTTCATTTAAGAAAAATCAAACCGGCTGGGCGCTCAATTTCAGGACGGCCGGTATATTGACCTCAGGCTCTCCATATCCCCGCGTGATCACGCCGGACGGGGACGGCGTGAATGACCGTGTATTTTTCTTTTTTGAGACCACGGATGCGCCTGCCGATGGCAGGATCTACGACCTGAACAGCGCATTTGTGGCGGGCATGAAACCCTTACCGGGTAAGGATGATTCGTCTCTATTCTGGGACGGCAAAGATTCCAGCGGTCACGTAGTGCCGATGGGCGTTTATCTTTACAAGGTTGCCATCGGCAAGGAAAGCGTTACGGGAACCATAGTGGTGGCAAGATGAAAAGAATAGCTATGGAAAGCTACGGAAAGCTACGGAAAGCTACGGAAAGCTACGGAAAGGCCATTTTACTTTCTTTTGCCTTCCTTTGCCTTCCTTTGCATTCTTTTGCCTCTTTTGAGCGGCAGGACACGGGCGCGCGCGCGAGCGGGCTTGGCGGGGCGTTTGCGGCTGTGGGCGGGGACGTTCACGCGCTGTTCTACAACCCCGCCGGACTTTCATATTTGGGCCGCAATGAATTAAGCTCGTCCTACGGCAGGCTTTTCATGGGCCTGGACGACGGTTCCAATCTGTCCAGTTCTTTGCTGCTTTACGGCGCTCCGGTGAAGACGTGGGGTAGTTTCGGGGCCGGCTGGCTGGAGACCGATCTGGACAGCCTATATAAAGAGCGGACGCTGGCATTGGGTTATGGGCGTAGTCTGACTGATTCACTGGCCGTTGGCGCCGCGTTAAAGCAGCTTCAGGTGTCGGTGGCCGCTCCTGAAACAGGTTATGATAACAGCGGGCAGGTTACTTCAAAAGCCGATTCAGTCTTTTTAAACGGCCAGTCAGCGCGAGGTATGGGAGTGGACATCGGGATATTGTATGAGCCGGTTGCGAAGCACAGCATCGGGCTGTCTTTGTCCAATATAAATCAGCCCGAAGTTTCAATATCCAAGGCGGATTCAAATCGTATACCGCTTCTGGCCAGGCTTGGATTTTCACGCAGAAGCAGCGCGTTCATGTTTACCTCGGAGCTCAGGACGCAGAAGTTACTGGATGATAAACGGGATTGGCAGGGCATTTTGGCTGGTGAAAGCTGGAAGAAGCTGGGCAGGGGTTTGAAGTTCGCAATGAGAGGTTCAATAGCCTATGGCAGCCGCTCTTTCAGCCAGCTTACACTGGGGCTGGGCTGCCGTACCAGCGGCATGGAGCTTGATTACGCGTTCGTGATGCCCCTGTCCGGCATTTCATTCGGGAGCACGGCAGGCACCCACAAGTTTTCGCTGTCGGTACGGTTCGGTAAGACGGTGACTCATGCGGTTTCGTGGGAGATTGAGGATGAAGCTCCCATTATTGACGCGGCGGCAATGGCCTCGTTGAGGCTGGAACTTGAGGATATTAAAAAGCGAGCGGAGCAGGCGGAGGAAATGTCCCGTCAGGCGCAGGAGAAGATAAAGGCGTTAGAGAGCGCCAGGGACCTTGAACTGGAGCTTCAGAAACAGAAGCAGTCGCCGAACGCGCAGGCAATCCAGCCTTTGGAGGCTGAGATAGCGCAGTTGAAGGATGATTTGAAAAAGGCGGGAGAAGAATCCAAAAAGATGGAACAGAAAAAAGCGATAATAGAGGGCAAGCTGGAGAAAAAAGAGTCCCAGCCCAGGACAGCGCCGGAGACGCGCGAGAAGCCTGTGTCGGGCCATACGTATAAGGTGCAGGGGGGAGACACGTTGAGGAGCATAGCCGGGAAAGTGTGGGGAGACTCGTCCAGGTGGATTGAACTGTACCGGGCCAATGAGGGGAATGTTCAGCGCGGCGGCGATGTGGAGCCCGGGCAGATGATATTGATACCATAGCAAAAGGAGCTTCGCTCCTTTTGCTGTCACAAGCCAGCTTAGTCTCAAGTTTCAGGTCACAAGTCTCAAGTAAAATCTCATTCTTCACTTGTGACATGAGACCTGCAACTAACTACACCTGTGACCTGTGACCTGTGACATGTGTCCTGAGACTTTATACTACCCATGGGCCTTTTGGCCCTGAGCTGCTGGGTATATAGCCCTTGAAAGTCAAGTGTGGAGTGAGTATAGTATCTTTGTGAAATCAAAAAGAATTACATTAGCATCCTTCCTGCCGGCTCTTATTCTGTCCGCGGCGGCTTTCGCTTTTGCGGAGAACAGTTCCACATTTAACATACTGAAGGACGCGGCCGGTATTGCGAATTACACTAATGCGGTAAAGAATGGCGGCGCTTCGCAGCCTGCCGTACCCGGTTTGAATATGGAAGCCGTTTCCGTCCCGACCGGCGCGGCGGACAATTCCGCGGGCGGGAAGGATGCCGCGTTTTTGGATATGGTGGAAGGCCAGTCGTTCCAGTATTTCCTCAAATGCGCGAATTCCGCCAATGGCCTGGTGCTGGACAAGGCCTCCAATTCAGGATCCCCGGACTTTAAATATTCTCCGGCGTCCATAGCGGCGGTGGGTTTTGGTCTCGCGGCGATTACCGCGGGCGCGGAACGCGGCTGGATCGGCAAAGGCGAGGCGGAGAAGAGGGTAAAGACCACGCTTAAGTTTTTCAGTGAAAAAATGGAGTCGGAGCACGGTTTCTTCTATCATTTTGTGGATATGGAAACGGGCAAGCGCGTATGGAATTGCGAGCTTTCTTCCATGGACACGGCTTTATTTCTGGCCGGCGCGCTTACCGCCGCCCAGTATTTTGAAAACCCCGAGATAAAAGACCTGGCTAAAAAACTCTACGAACGGGCGGACTGGAAATGGATGGCCAACGGTTCACAGTTCCTGTCCATGGGCTGGACTCCGGAAAATGGTTTTCTCCCTCACTTCTGGAGCGATTACAACGAGAGCATGGTAATGTACATTCTCGCCATGGGTTCTCCGACTTTCCCCCTGACCGCGAAAAGCTGGACGGCGATCAGACGGCCGCGGGGTAAATATAAGGACCATGAACTGATTATCAGCCCGCCGCTGTTCACGCACCAGTTTTCCCACGCTTTTATAGATTTCCGGAACAAGCGGGATGCTTTCGCGGATTATTTTGAAAATTCAGTCCAGGCGACCCTTGCCAACCGTCAGTTCTGCATTGACAGTTCCAAATCTTTCAAAACTTACGGTAAAGACTCCTGGGGTCTTACCGCAAGCATCGGCCCCGACGGATATATGGCTTACGGAGCTCCTCCCGGCCCGGCGCTGCACGACGGGACCGTGGCGCCGTCCGCCGCCGCGGCGTCAATAGTTTTTACGCCGGGGTATTCCATCTCCGCAATGAAACATTTCTATTTCAGGTATCGCGATGAGTTGTGGGGAAGTTACGGTTTTACGGATTCTTTCAACCTTGACAGAAATTTCTTCGCGTCCGACGCGTTCGGCATTAACCAGGGCCCGACCGTGCTTATGATTGAAAACTACCGGAGCGGACTGATCTGGAAGTTATTCATGTCGCGGCCCGAAGTTCAGAAGGGAATGAGGGAGGCCGGGTTTGACGGAGCAGCGGCAAGATCCGCCGTCACCTCCGGGCCCCCTGTGGAAATGGCCGCGTATTTTCTGCACAAGCGTCCGTTGATAAAAGTGAAGAACATCAGGGACGATCTTAAGCCGGAGGATCTTAAGTTGGCCGCCGGGGTATGGAAAAAAGCTAAAAAGGCCGTTAAACTGGACAACAAACATCTTCAGAACGGCTTTAACCGCCAGCCGGATTACAGAGTGAAAGCGGACCTGCTGGCAAACAGCCGATTTTTTTTTTAAAAATTGAAGTGCGCGACAGCGAGCTGATCTCTTCTCATCCAGAGGAACGCATGTATGAGGATGATTCTCTGGAAGTGTATATAGATTCCACCAACAACAAGTTCGCCTGGGGCGGGGCGGACGATTACCAGATCATCGTCTCTCCGGCTCCGGGGGGCGGCATGCGCGCGCGCGAATTTTTTCATCCCGAAAGAACGGCCGGGGCCTGCGGGATAGTGGACTCTTCGGTTACCGCCCGCGGATATGAGGCGGTTCTGGCGCTGGAACGGACGGTATTCGGCATAGGGGCCGGCCGTGTGGGGTTTTCTCTGGCGGCCCGCAATATTGACCGCGTTTTGAATTCGGACGCCAAGTTCAACTGGTTCTTTCTGGCTCCGGCCACGTATCTGGGGGAGATCCAGGTGAAAAGAAGGGGATAGGGTGTAGGTACGATGGTAATTGATAGCAACGGAAAGCAAAAGAAAGCAACTGAATGCCGTAGAAAGTAAGAGGGCCGCATAAAACAGCTTTCTTACCTTCAGTTGCTTTCCGTAGCATTCAATAGCCTTCTGTTGCCATTGAGTCTAACAGTCTTCAGCCTAAACAACATGACTTTTAAAAACACCCTTGCCATTGCTGTCCTGTTGTTCCTGTGCCATCCGCCTAAGGCGGACGCGCAGTCCCGGCAACTGACCGTGTGGGCCATGGGCGCGGAAGGGAAGCTTATACGCCAGGCCGCGGAAATTTTTGAAAGAAGAAATCCCGGGGTGAAAATTGTCACGCAGGCTATTCCGTGGACGGGAGCGCATGAGAAGCTGGTGACCGCGGTTGTGGGCGATATGGCGCCTGACATCAGCCAGATGGGCACCACCTGGATGCCTGAATTCCGGGCCATGAACGCGCTTGAGCCGCTGAACGGATTTATTTCCTCTTCCGCGCTGGATACAGGGGATTTCTTTCCTGGAGCGCGCGAATCCAATGTTCACCGGGAGCAGTGGTACGGGCTGCCCTGGTACGTGGATACCCGTGTCATGTTCTACCGCACCGATCTGGCGGCGCAGGCCGGATACAATAAGTTTCCCGAAGACTGGGAAGAATTTTATAAGTTTTCCAGAGCGCTGAAGCGCTCTAAGAACGGAGGCTACGCGTTCGCGCTGCCGACTAACGACTGGCAGATATTTTTAATGTTCTATTGGCAGAACGGCGGCGAGCTGCTCAAGGCCACGCCAGTGCCTTATCAGGGCCTATGGCCATCAGACGGCCAAAGCGCCCCGCTCACGGCCGGAAAATTTGAAGAGACGATAGCGTATCTGAAGCGGTTCTTTGACGAGAAACTGGCGCCGCTTGAGGGCGGTCACGATACGGACCTGCTTACGGCGTTTGAATCCGGATACTTCCCGGTGTTTATCTCCGGGCCCTGGATGATTTCCGAGCTTGAAATTTCCAAACCGCAGCTCAACGGACGCTGGGCCACGGCTCCGCTGCCGGCGGGGAAAAAGCGCGCGTCCTTTATGGGCGGCTGTAATCTTGTGATGTTTAAAAGTTCGCCGCGCAAGGCCCTGGCCTGGCAATTCATGGAGTTTATGGCCGGTCCGGAAATGCAGGCAAAATGGTACGCCGCGAGCGGCGATCTGCCCTCCAGCAGAAAAGCCTGGAGCGTCCCGTCCCTTTCCGGAAATCCGCGGCTTGCCTCTTTCAGAAAAGAGCTGGACACGGCCAAAGCGCCGCCCCAGGTGCCGGAATGGGAAAACATAGCCGGCAATATAAACGACGCGGTTGAAGAAGCCGTCTTCGGCAAAGTGACAGCGCAGGCTGCCAGGGAAAAACTTTCCGCCCGGATAGAAAAGATACTTGTAAAATCGGAGCGGCAGCAGTCCGCGGCGTTTAAAATAGCCTTATCGCTGTTGTTGTTCATGGTTCCCGTCTGCGCCGTTGTTCTCTACCTGCGCGGCCGGCGCGCTTCGGTCGGCGGTAAATGCCAGCCGATAGCTATTTTGTTTCTGCTGCCCGCGGTGTTAATACTCGCGGTTTTCCTTTTCATCCCTATAGTCGCTTCTTTTATAGCCAGCATGACCAACTGGAACATGTACGGGGTAAACGACTGGACTAAAATAGTTTTTGTCGGCCTGGAGAATTACGTTGGATTATTCGGCGACCCTGTTTTTCTGGCGGGGCTGCGCAATACCCTTGTGTTCGCTTTTATAGGAGTTCCGGTCAGCGTCGCTCTTTCGCTCGCCATGGCGCTTGCGCTCAATGCACAGATACTGCGTGCCAAAGCTTTTTTCAGGGTGGCGTATTTTATCCCGGTTATCACCACCATGGTGGCTGTAGCCATAATCTGGCGCTGGCTATATAACCCGGAGTTCGGCCTGTTTAACCTGGCGCTGGAGCGACTGGGCTTACCCGCGCAGAGCTGGCTGTCCAACCGCTGGCTGGCGCTTCCGTCGCTGATACTTATGGCTGTCTGGAAAGGATTCGGGTACAACACCATTATATTCGTCGCAGCACTCCAATCCATTCCAGACTCGCTTTACGAATCCATAGCCCTGGACGGGGCCAACAGCCGGCAGGAATTCTGGTATATAACGCTGCCCATGCTGCGGAACACGGCCTTTTTTGTAATAGTAATGACCACCATAGGCTACCTGCAGTTTTTCGCGGAGCCGTATATCATGACCGGCGGCGGTCCGCTCAACTCAACGATGTCCGTAGTGCTTTACATGTATCAGCAGGGGTTCAAATTTTACAATCTTGGCTACGCTTCGGCGATGGCCTACATTCTTTTCGGGCTTATTTTCGCGTTTACCACCCTGCAATTCCGGGTTCAGAAAAAGCTTGAGAGGACTTTTTAATGGCAACCGTAAAACGGTGTTCGACCGCCTATAAAGCTGTTTTTTACGCTTTTATGGTCGTATCCGTAATCATCACGCTTTTCCCGTTCGTGTGGATGCTGTCCACCTCGTTCAAGAGCCCGGGCGAAATTTTTACCAGACAGCCCACCATCCTGCCGCAGGTCTGGACTCTCGCCGGGTATAAAAATCTTTTTGCCGCGGTTAACATGTGGTTGCATCTCTGCAACAGCGTTATATACGCGGTAAGCCTCACGGCGCTTTCTGTGCTGTTCAACGCCATGGCTGCTTATGCCTTCGCCAAGCTCAGATTCCCCGGCCGGGAAAAATTGTTCGCCCTGCTGCTGGTCACCATGATGGTTCCGGGGCAGGTTACCATGCTGCCGGTATTCCTTATACTGAAATCAATGGGCCTGCTAAATTCTTACGCCGGGCTGGTCCTGCCCGGCTCGGCCGCCGTTTTCGCGATATTTATGATACGCCAGTTTATGATGGATATTCCGGAGGAGATACTTGAGGCGGCCCGCATAGACGGTTTTTCGGAATTCGCTATTTTCTGGCGGATAATGCTGCCTTTGTGCAGGCCGATAATCGCCACGCTTACCGTGTTCAGTTTTATAGGCGCGTGGAACGATTTCTTGTGGCCGCTGATAATCATGCTGCGCGAGGATAAATACACTCTTCCCGTGGCTTTGGCGAGTATTAACGGACAGTACAACACGGACTGGGGACTTCTTATGGCGGGCGCCGTGGTGGTGGTGGCGCCTGCGGTACTCGTCTTCCTGCTGGCGCAAAAACATTACATAAAGGGTATAGCCGCCGGCGCGGTGAAAGGTTAAAAATGCTTAAGAATAAATACGGTTATTTTTCCGACGGCGGAGCTTCCTACACTATTACCGACTGGCGCACTCCGCGGCCATGGATAAACGTGATTTCCAACGGGCGGTGGGGCGTTACTATTTCACAGGCCGGCGGGGGATACTCGTGGCTTGAGCATTCTATGCTTAACCGGATAACCCGCTGGCAGCAGGACACAGTGGGCGATCATTGCGGAAAATTCCTGCTGCTGCGCGATAATGATACCGGGCGTTCCTGGTCTATAACGCCGCAGCCGCTCAAAGCCTCTTTCCAGAAATACAGCTGTGTCCACGGCATGGGCTACACGGTTTTCAATACCCAAGCCCTCGGAATAGCGGCGGAGTGGACCATTTTCGTGCCGCAGGATATGAATTGCGAGGTCTGGACCCTCAAGCTGAAAAATGTTTCGGGTAAAAAGCGCAATATTTCGCTTCTCAGCTATATTGAGCTGCTGCTTGGAGTCTTTCCCGACTGGCACCGGGAATTCCACAATCTTTTTGTAAAGACTAAATTTGACAAAAAAAACAACGCCGTGCTTGCCGATTCAAATCTGTGGACCGCGCCGCTTCCGGGCGACGCCGGCTGGAATAAGGGGTGGCCTTTCACCTGCGTTTTCGCTTCCAGCGCCCGGCCTTCAACGTTCACCTGCGACAAGGAAGAGATATTCGGCGCGTATAATTCATGGCATGACGCGCGGATACTGAAAGAGGGCGGTTCTTTGTCCGGGCGAACCGGTATGGGCTTTGAGCCGGTGGTCTCCATGAAATTCGACATGGAACTGGCCGCCGGGGCCTCTAAAGAAATTAATTTCATGCTGGGAGCGCTGAAACACGACACTTTCAGCGCGGACTATCCCGCCTACATAAAAGCTTTAAAGAAACCGCGGGCGCTGCTAGAGGAGACCAAAGAACACTGGCTTGAGTTATGCGGCCGGTTTAAGGTTAAGACGCCCGAACCAGCCATAGACGCTTTGGTAAATTACTGGCTGAAATATCAGACCATCTCCTGCCGGATGCTTGGCAGGACCGCCTATTACCAGTGCGGCGGCGCGTTCGGCTTCAGGGACCAGCTGCAGGACAGCCAGATCTATCTGGCGCTTGAGCCGGCTAAGACCAAAGCCCAGATAAAAATGCATGCGGCTCACCAGAAAAAAGACGGTACCGTACAGCACTGGTGGCATCCGATCTCTGAGGAGGGGCGGTTTACCGATATTTCCGATGATCTTCTGTGGCTCCCGTTCGTAGTAGCCAATTATCTGCACGAGACGGCGGATTACGGGATACTTAAGGAAAAAGCGCCCTATTATGACGGCGGAAACGGGACCATATATGAGCACTGTCTGGTTTCCATAGAAAAAGTTTTTAAACGCCTGAGCCCGCGCGGGCTTACGCTTATGGGAGAGGGCGACTGGAACGACGGCTTGAATGGTGTGGGTGTAAAGTGGAAGGGCGAATCCGTGTGGCTTGCGCAGTTCTTTGTGCACGTGCTTAATTCTTTCGCGGTAATTTGCGCCAGGGTGGATAAAGGCGCCGGGCGGGCCCCGCCCTTTTGGTCTGCGTCTTCATCCAAAAGGGCGGGGCGGGCCGCACGCTACAGGCGTGAGTCTAAAAAGCTCAAAAAAGCGCTGCTAAAGTACGCTTTTAAGGACGGTTGGTTCATGCTCGCCACAAAAGACAGCGGCGAGATTCTGGGAGTCAAATCCTGCAGGCAGGGCAAAATACATTTAAACCCCCAGACCTGGGCGGTGATAAGCGGGGTGGTGGAGGGCGCGCAGGCTAAAAAACTGCTTCAAGTAACCGAAGCCAGGCTTTACCGCGATTACGGCGTGCTGCTGTTTACGCCGGCATACTCGGTGGTGGACAAACACATCGGTTATCTGACCAGATACGCGCCCGGCATACGGGAAAACGGCGGTGTTTACACCCACGCGGCCACCTGGGCCATCTGGGCGCAGGCGCTGGCCGGCAATACCCAAAAAGTTTACGACACCGTGGCCCGGCTGTGCCCGCCCCTGCTGTCCATGAAAGATCCCGACAAATACAAAGGCGAGCCTTATGTCACCCCCGGCAATATAGAAGGCCCGGAATCCATTAATGAAGGCAAGGGCGCGTGGACCTGGTACAGCGGTTCTTCCGCCTGGCTGTTTAGATGTATAACAGAACGGCTGCTTGGCGTGCGCGTAGAAAACGGTAAGCTGGTAGTAGATCCCAAACTGCCCGCGCAGTGGAGCGGGTTTACTATGGAGCGGCTGGTGCGCGGACGAAAAACCCGTATAACCGTGAGTAAGCCGGCAGGTGTGGTGAGTGACAAATATAAGGTTATAACTACTCTGGTTGTTTAGGCTGTAGGCTATTAGGCTGTTAGCCAAATCTGATTCTTACCTAATAGTCTAACAGCCTACAGTCTATTCACCGGAGTATTTACAAATTAATATGGAGACAATGTGAAACCTTTTCCACCAAACAGCTCAGCCTCGGACAGCGCCAAGGGCCCGCGGCCGCCTAAGGTGGACAGTGTCACTGGCGGACCCGCCGAAGTAGTAGTGGCGGGAACCATTCCTGAAATGCGCGGCGGGAATTTTATACTGGACGGTAAGCCGACTTTTATTTACTCCGGAGAGCTGCATTACTTCAGGATTGATCCCAAGGATTGGCCGGACAGGCTTGCCAGGGCCAAAGAAGCCGGCCTCAACACCGTGGCCTCCTATATCCCCTGGCGCTGGCACGAAGTGAAGGAGGGGATATTCGATTTCAACGGTAAAACGCATTCCCGCAGGAACCTGGATAAATTTTTGCGGCTGGTCTCTGAAAGCGGCCTTTTCTTTGTGCCGCGCATTGGCCCGGTTTCAAACGGGGAAATGATGAATGAGGGGCTGCCCGACTGGCTGTCCGAGAGATATCCGGAAGTTTTCCTGCCCGCCAACGAGGGCAAGACCATACACCATCAGTCCCCGCCCGCGTATAACAGCCCCCAATTCCTCGTCAAGGTGCGGGCTTGGTATGAAAAGCTGGTTCCAATGCTTACCGGGTTGCAGTATCCGCAAGGCAATATCATATTCTTTCAACTGTGCAATGAGATAGGGATGATAAACTGGCTTGGCAAGATAGGCGATTACGCTCCCTATTCCGACCGCATGTACCGGAACTTTATTAAAAAACGATATAGAAGTATAGGGAAACTCAATTCGGCGTATAACGCTTCTTATAAGGATTTCTCCAGGATTAAGCAGCCTTTAAACAAGCTGAAGGGGGGGAACCTCCGCTGCCTGCTGGACTGGGGCGACTATTACAAGGAATATTACGCGGTTTACTTTAAAAAACTCAATTCCATGGTGAAAAAAATGGGAGTCCGCACGCCAGTGCTAGCCAATATACCGCAGTTTTATGATTATGATCTGCGGGGCCGCGGGCTGTATTCCCCCGCCACTACGATAAAGTTCGGAAAGTTCGCGGAGAAAGTTCCCGGAGTCATATTCGGAGGCGCGTACCAGATGCGCCGTCTGGATTACGAAAATTTCCATGACATAGCAATCACATCCGCCGTGGTCAAAAGCATAACGCCCGAGGGGTCGCCTGTTATCTGCGCCGAACTCCAGACAGGCGTCTTAAGCGATAAGCCCAGGCTTTATCCCGCTGACGTGGAATTAAATCTAAAAACCACTTTTATGAGCGGCGTTAACGGCATGAACTGCTATATGTTCGCCGGCGGCACTAACGAGGGCGGGCTAGGCCAGTTCGGCCTTTATCATGAGTGGCAGGCCCCGGTGGCTTCCAACGGGCGGCTGCGCAATCATTTCAAAAACCTGATGAAATTCGGGGAGTTTATAAACGGAATAGGCGCCTGCGCGGCGGAGATGGCTCCCGCGGTCGACCTGGACCTCGGATTTTACAGCGAGTATTACAATACCGAGTACCTTGACGGACCTATGGCCGATAAGATATTCGCGCTGCGCAATGAGTTTTTTTTCGACGGCCTCGCCCGCCAGGCATATCTTACCGGCTATCAAACCGGCCTGGTTGACATTAAGATGAGCACTGTTATAAAGGCACCGGCGCTGGCGGTTTTCTCAACCATGTTTATGGACGCGGTTTCCCAGCGGAAGCTTTTTTCCTATGTGAACAGCGGGGGAAAACTGCTTTTTTGCGGCGAGGCACTTCTTATGGACGAGGGTTGGAAACCCTGTTCACCGTTCCTTGACTCACTCGGGCTGAAGGCTGAAAAAGTCCGCGGGGTCCGCACTGTGGAGTTCCTTGGAGTGGAAACCTATCTGCACAACCAGGATATAAACACATTCGGCAGCCTGCTGCCAGGCGACAAGGTTATAGCCGTTTATAAAAATAAACCGTGCGGGATAGTGAGAAAGGCGGGAAAGGGCGCTCTGTGCCTTCTGGGTTTCCATTTTTCCGATAAATTCGACTATTTCAAACCCGCTTTCGACGCTGTTTGCCGCGAGCTCGGTGTGCGCAAAAGCGTTGAGACCGGGGCCTACGACCTGGTTACAATGCTGCGCAGGGACCGTGAGTCCGGGTTCCTTCTAGTAGCGAACTACCATGACGATATTAACCCGGGCCGGATCGCATTGGATTTTAACGGGGATAAGATAGAATTCCCGCTGCTGATGAGGAACAGGTCCGCTGTTATAGTGCCACTGCATTATAAACTGCCCGCCTCCGCCTCAGGCGGAAAGACCGGCGGTATGATCCGCTACGCTACCTGCGAGATCACCTCCATTAACCGCACAAACCGGGGACTGGAGATCAGTTACAATACGGCGTCTATGGAAATGGACACGATAGCTCTTACCGGGGTTACTGTCTCCGCCGCCACTGCGGAAGCGGCCAAAGTGGATGTGAGCGGAGGAGACGCGGGTTTCATACTTAAAATACGGCACAAGCCGGGATACACTGGCGGAAAATTAACGATTTGTTACTAACAGCTCAGGTAAATAGGCTGTAGCAGTTAGACTATTAGGTAAGAGTTTGATTTGGCTAACAGCCTAATAGCCTACAGCCTTCACCCTAGACAATCTGCGTAGTTGCGCTTAACCGAGGAGGAGCACTTTATGGCTGAAGTGGAATTGAGCAATATTTCCAAAATCTTTGAAGGCGCCGTGCGCCCGGTTTTGAGCGATATTTCATTTACAGTTAAAGATACGGAATTCGTTTCGCTGTTGGGGCCTTCCGGCTGCGGGAAAACAACTCTGCTCAGGATAATAGCCGGGTTGGAGGAGCAGACCTCCGGCAATGTGGCGATAGGCGCGCGCGACATGAACCGGGTCGCACCGCGCGATAGGGATATGGCTTTCGTGTTCCAGAACTACGCTTTATATCCCCATTTTTCCGTGAGGGATAATATTTCGCTGGGCTTGCGGCTTAGAAAAATTGCCAAAACCGAGATAGAGGCCCGTGTGACAGCCACCGCCGGAATGCTCGGCCTTGATGCGCTGCTCGAGCGTAAGCCGCGGAGCTTGAGCGGCGGACAACGGCAGCGGGTGGCGCTTGCACGCGCGCTGGTACGCAACCCCAAGGTCTTTTTGCTGGACGAGCCGCTTAGCAACCTGGATGCCAAGCTGCGGGATAAAACCCGGGGTGAGCTTAGAATGCTTTTTAAGAAAGTGAAGGGTACGGTTATTTATGTAACGCATGATCAGATAGAAGCCATGACCATGTCCGATAAAATAGTGATCCTGCAGGATGGGCGGATCCAGCAGATCGGCACTCCAAGTGAGATATACGAATCCCCGGCTAATATCTTTGTCGCTACCTTTATCGGGACGCCACAGATGAACATTTTGACGAAAAAAGAAATGCGGGCAATAGGCTGCTTTTTAACAGGCACGGAGCCTGGCCGGGAAGATCTTGCCTGCGGGATCCGCCCTGAAGATGTGGAAGCGTCTGCTGCTCCGCGCCAGAACTGGATAGAGGGGGCGGTGGATTTGTGCGAGCCTGCGGGCGCGCTTACGACGCTGACTATTTCCGTATCGGGGACCACGCTCCGCTGTTCTACTACGCTGAAATGGCCGACAGATCAAACTAGTGTATGGTTCACTTTTCAGCGCGAACATATACATTTTTTTAGTTCCGCTGAAGGCGCCCGGATAAGTTCCGGGACCTGAGTTTGTGCTGTCTGATAACCAGAAGTATCTTCAACGCCCGACTCTTGATAATTAATCAGGCAATGATATAATATCATGGTGCCGCAAGAAAAAAAGAATACTTCGTGGAGCGTTTCCGAGAAGACTGTTTCGGAACTGGTGTTCGGCATTGCCCATCAAATCCGTAATCCCCTGGCCATAATCCGCAGCCAGACCCAGCATCTTCTTTCGCTGGTTTGCGAAAAGGAATACCGGCATATTCCGGAAACCATTATCCACAGCGTTGATTTTTTAAACCATCGTCTGGATGAGCTGGTTGATTTTACCAAGCCTGTGGAGCTTGACCTGCGAAACTGCGCTCCGTCGGAGATAATAGAACATATTCTGCCTTTGATCCGGCTAAGATGCGAGCTACAGAATATACGGAGTGAAACACATTATGAGAAGCCGTTTTTCCCGGTCCGGGTGGACCCTGACCGCGTTCAGGAAGCTTTGCTTCAGATCGCCCTTAACGCGATAGAGGCCATGCCGCACGGGGGAGAATTGAGCATTCGTGTTTTTCAGGATAAGGTTGCAAAAAACACCTTCTTCCAGATTATTGATTCAGGAGTCGGTATTTCGCAGGAGGATCTGAAAAATGTGTTTTCTCCTTTCTTTACTACAAGGCGCGAGAGCGCGGGGTTGGGCCTTTCAATAGCCCTGAAAATATTTGAGCTGCACGGAGGGAGCCTTAAACTGGAAAGCGTTTCCGGAAAGGGAGCCACTGTAACCGGAACGATTCCGGGCTTGTGAGTAAAAAGTAAAGTGTAAAGAGTAAAGAGCGAAGAGCGAAGGAAGTAGACGTAAGGTGGCAGGCGTAAGCCGTAAAAAGTATGTAGGGAAATACTTAATTCGGTTCTTGGTTCTTACCCTTTACGTTTCACACTTCACGCTTTACTCTTTAACGGGTCCAGAGGGAGATTGGATGAGTAAAATTCTGGTGGTAGACGATGAAGCCGACATGCGCAGGGCGCTTAAAATGGTGCTGTCCCACAACGGTTATCAGGTGGAGGAGGCCCCCGACGGGCCCACGGCGCTGAGGCTTCTGGAAAGCGGCCTGATGGACCTGGTCCTGATGGACATACGCATGCCGGGTATGGACGGCCTTCAGACCCTGCGCAGGCTGAGAGAAACGCATAAAACCATTCCGGTCATTATGGTGACCGGGTATGGAAGCGAGGAGGCCGCAAGAGAGTCGTTGCAATTCGGCGCCAATCATTATCTGGCCAAGCCTTTTGATAATAAACAACTGCTTGAAGCGGTGCAGAAACTGATCGTCGCCCGGGCGGGGCATCCCGAAAAAAGCCTTTTGAGAAGGGAGCTCCTCCAGAAATTAATGGGTACGAAAACAGCGCCAGCGGCGGAGGAAAAACCGAGAGAAAAAGAGCCGCGACCGGCCTCAAAATGGAAAAAAAACCCCGTACTTGCGGCCGCGGGTCTGATAGCCGCGGTTTTTCTGGTCTGGAAAATCGGTTTATCCGGTGGCAATATGAATTTTTCTATTCCGCACTCTCATGCTTCCGGCCTGGTATTGCACCAGGGTGAGATATGGGTCAGCGACTGGTTCGATCAGACGATCTACCGCTATCAGCTTGGCGGGAGAAAGCTGTCACTGGTGAAAAGTTATCATCTGCCTGACAGCCATATCACCGGGTTTGCAATAGCCGGGGATTATTTTTATATCTGCGATTCATGGAAGAAGCAGATATCCAAAAGGCGGTTTGACGAGGATCTCACCCTTGCGGGACAATATTCAAGCCCCGGGGAACAGCCGTCGTGTCTGTTCTGGGACGGAAAATACCTGTGGTCGGCTGACTCGCGGGGTCATAGAATCTATAAGCATCAGATGGATAACAAGTTGACGGTGGTGGAGTCCTTCCCGTCCCCGGCAAATGCTCCGGTAGGTATCTATAAGGACGAGCAATACCTGTGGTCCGCCGACGCGGACACCAGAATAATTTACCGGCATAAACTTGATTCAAAGCTGTCCGTGATAGCGTCGTATTCTCTGCCAGATTTGGACAAAGGTCAGCAGCCCCTTTCCGCCTTTACGTTGCTGAAGCAAAACCTATGGCTTTCCCGAGACGGAGTGAGTTCTATCTCCAGGAGAAGCTTTGGAAGTTTGAAATTGTACACCGAAAAGCCGTAGCTTCGGCAACAATAAAGGTAACTGCTCAGGTTCACGGTTCAGCGGTTGGAAATCAGAGAACACAAGTAGATTGTGAAAAAAAAAACCTTGCCCGCCAAACAGCCGGCGGGTCCGCCTCTGGCGGAAACCTTAAACCTTTAAACTTTGAACCGTGAACCTGACAACCTGAGTAGTTACTATGAATCCATATATTTCCGCTGCCTTGGCCGAAATGGACAAGGTTGTGATTTCAAAACTTGAATATCCCGGGGAGGAGGGGGGACACCGCAGCTGCGGTGTCCCAGCGCTGGATCAGTGCTCCTGCCGGTTTTTGGCCGCTTTTATACGCGCTACCGGCGCCCGCAAAGTACTTGAATTCGGTTCCGGTTTTTCTTCACTTATGATAGCCCGTGAGATAGGCGCCCTGGAGGGGAATTACCTGCTTTCCATAGATAGTTCCCCGCGGTGTTCCTCCATGGCCCGGGAGATTTGTGAAATCTCAGGCTCACAGGCCCGCGTGGAATTCCGTGTGGCCGGGCTTCGTCCGAAGGTTTATGGTTCGCGTTTGCTGCTTTCTTATGACCTGCCCAAAGGCCTGCTTGAGGCCCTGGGGCCCTTTGATCTGGCGTTTATAGACGCGCCTCCTTATGATTATGGCCGCGAGGCCGTTTTTTATGATTCTTTCCCGGCCGTTTCGCCGGGCGGTTATATTATTTTGGATGACGCCAACAGAGAAGACGTGGAAAAGGCAAATGTACGCGCCTGGCAGGCCGCCTACGGCGACGCTATAAGGCCTGTGCTGCTTGAGGGTATAGGCAACGGCCTTAATGTTATTGAGAAATTTGAAGACGTGCGGACGGTTCCTTTTACCTCCGCGGATTCTTTTTTAACCTCCCTTAAAACTCTGCGCAGCATGAGCCGCCTGTTACTGGAAAGGCTGCAGGCTGTTGTTATCGATGGCAACTGAAAGCGACGGAACGCAACTGAAAGTAAAAAACTGTTTTATACGGCACTCTTACTTTCTGTGGCATTCAGTCGCTTTCTTTTGCTTTTCGTTGCTATCAATTATCGTCATACCTACAGCCTAACTGCCTTTTAGGCTATTGCTTTACCAGCTTGATCACCGGTATTTCGGATGGTGCAAACAGGCGCATGGGGGGGCCCCAGGTGCCCGCTCCGGAAGTAACGTAAAAGAAGGAATCTTCTATACGGTATAAACCATAAAAATAACTGTAGAAAATGCGGGTAAATAAATTAAACGGGAAGATCTGGCCTCCATGAGTATGGCCGGAAAGCGCAAGGAAACGCCCTTTTTGCGCTATCTCGCGGTAAAGAAGCGGCTGATGGGATAAAATAATTGAAAATTTATCGCCTGAAACATTTTTTAATATCCGGCCCAGGTCGCCCGCGGTTATCTGAGCCGTCCTGATATCGTTTATCCCCGTTATTTTAACGCCGTCTGAATTGACGGTTTCATTTTTCAGCAGTTTTATTCCGCACTGGTCATAGCAGGCATAAGAATTTGCCAGCCCGTAATAATATTCATGGTTGCCGAGCGAGCCGAAAACGCCTTTTTTTGCGTGTATGCCTTTAACTGCCGCCGCAAGCTGGCCGCCGCATTTTACGCCCGGGTCTATAAAGTCGCCGGTGAATAAAATGTAATCCGGGTTTAAGGCGCTTATTTTTACGGCTATCTTTATAAATCTTTTCAACTGATAAGTGGAGTCTATGTGTATGTCGGATATCTGTACCAGACGCAGACCTTCGTACTGCGGCGGGAGTTCCGGCACTTTCAGTTCTATCTCTTTAAGCGGCGGGACTTTCAGGCCCTCGTAAAGGCTGTAAACGGGAATGAGGCACAAGAACAACGCGTAATAAAGCGGCAGCCAGGCCGGCGGCGCGGCCGCGAACCACCGTAGCGCGAGGAATCTCGCAAAATCGTATAAAATAAACGCGCTTCCCGCTATCAATATAAGGCCCATCCACAGGTAACCGAAGAAACTCAGATATTCCAAATTCCAGGATGCCGCGGCGCGCCGCAGGAACATTGTGAAAGGCGACAAAAAAGCGAGCAGCAGAAAGATAAGCCGGGCGTTCCGGAGCCAGAGCGGCGACATGTTGAAATTGCGGGCCAGCCAGCCGGCGCTGTAGAGATGCAGGGTTATGTACGAGGCCAATAGTGCCGCAAAGGCGATCAGGAATTCCGGGTGTTTCATGGATTTTAAATTATATAAAACTTATAATTCAAAGATGGCGAAGTTAACCCCGCTTTCCGCTTTGTGGATAAATGTTGTGTTAAGTTCTTTTGTCCCGATACTCGGTTTTTTCGCAGCGGGCAGGGTCTCTCCGCCGCTTTTTGCCCTCTCGGGTTCGGCGCTGGGGTTTGCGGCTTTTTTGCCGTGGGCGATAAAAAACAAGGCCTTCCCTGTTTATTTCCGCCGCGGCCTGTGGCCCCGGCTGCTTGCGGTGGGGTTTTTCGGCAGCGCTTTGCCCATAGCGGCATTGGTGCTGGCTTTGAATTACACCACGCCGGCCAACGCCGCCATTCTGGGCCAGGTGGAGGCGGTATATACAATTATCCTCTCGCGGCTGATACTTAAAGAAAAAATATCGCTGAGACAGCTTTCAGGCACTGCGCTGGTGCTCGCGGGCGCAACGCTTATCGCCTTCAAAGAGCGCTTCACTATGCGCTGGACAGGCGATCTTATCGTGCTGGCTGTGCCGCTTTTTTACCAGATTTCACATCTGTTCAGCAAGAAGCTGCCGCAAGAGCTGTCGCATGTTTTTGTGGCTTCGGCCCGCACGCTGTTTGCCGCTCTTGGCATATTACCGGTTTTTGCTTTGGGTTTTGTAATGCCTGTAGCCTATTTTGAGTCCAGTCTGAAACTTGCCGCCATAGTGCTTATTTGGGGCCTGATACTGACCGCCTTTAACAATATCCTCTGGTACAAGGCCATATTGAATATGGACCTTTCAAAGGCCACTGCCATAGTGCTTTGCTACCCCGTGCTTACAGCTTTGCTTTCCGCGGGTTTAGGTATAGAAAAACTACAGGCCTACCAGCTTATAGGCCTGTGTCTTTCGCTTTCGGGCGCGTATTGGGTTACGCTTCTGGTGAGGGAACAGCGCGGGGGAGCAGCGAAGTACCCGGTAAATTGTGACCGGTAACCGGTTACCGGGTTACTGATTACGACTTTTTTCCGCTTGCCGGCCTAAAACAAACTCCTGTTTTAAAACCTGTGTCCGGCGGCGCGATCTCCCGCTTTTTTCAGGCGGGCGGCCAGCGCGGCGTACCCGTGCTTTTCCGCTACTGCTATCGCGTTCATCCCCGTTTTGTTGGCGTGGAAGGGGTCTGCCCCGTACGTCAGTAAAAGGTCCGCGGTATCGGAGTGGCCGCGCCACACGGCAAGTATGATGAGAGTATTTCCCGCGACGTCGGTCGCGTAAATGGAGGCCCCGTTTTTTATTAAAATGTCGCAGATTTCCGTTCTCCCCATCAGGGTGCTCCACATAAGGGGTGTCCAGCTGAGGTAATCGCGCGGGTCGCGCCCGGCCCCGTTGTCCAGGAGATATTTTACAGTTTCAGCCTTCCCCCATCTGGACGCCAGGTGTAAAGCCGTCTGGCTCTTGTTTTCAATAAGATTAATGTCGGCATTGTTTTCCAGAAGCGCTTTTATGATGTCCGTGTTGTTCCGGGTGGTTGCAAGCATCACAGGCGTCCAGCCGGCTTTGTTCCTGATGTCAACCGGCATGCCGCGCTTAAGGAGTTCTTTGACTTCGGCAACAGAATTGTTCTGGATGGCGTTACGCAGTTCCTCCTCAACGTCGGCTTTAAACAGCTGTTCGCATCCTAAGAAACACAATAACGCCAGGCATAACCCCGCGCTTTTTAAAAGATATGGATAAACAGGTCTTTGCGTCATATTAAAGTTATGGTTGTCTGAAAGTTCCCCCAAAAGAATATAACATTTTTTAAAAATTTGAAAAAGAGAGAGAGGGGGGATTATGGGAGGTATTGAGGAAAGAATGAATAAAGTTCTATTCCAATTACCGGAGGGTCATATCTTCCTGAAAAAGTCATTGCCTTTGTCATCCACTAAAACAAAAGCGGGGAAGTCTTTTACTTCTATCGCCCATACAGCTTCCATCCCAAGTTCCGGGTAATCCAGCAATTCCTGTTTTATAATGTGCCGCTCCGCCAGCAGGGCCGCCGGTCCGCCGGGAGAGCCCAGATAGAAGCCCCCGTATTTTTTACAGGCGTCGGTAACCGCCTGGGAGCGGTTGCCCTTGGCGAGCATCACAAGAGACGCGCCGTTTGATTGCAGAAGGCCGACATAGGAATCCATGCGGCCCGCGGTGGTTGGGCCGAAGGAGCCGGCAGGCTTGCCCTTTGGCGTTTTAGCCGGGCCCGCGTAGTAAACAGGGTGATCTTTAAGGTATTGAGGCAGGGGCTTGCCGGCGTCAAACAGCGCCTTGAATCTGGCGTGAGCTATGTCGCGGGCCACCACTATTTTCCCGTTAAGCGAGAGTCTCGCGCCTACGGGATGTTTTGAAATTTCGGCCACTATTTCTTTCATCGGTTTGTTCAGGTCTATGTTTACGCAGTTGGTGCAGGAGGAAAATTTTATTCGTATCTCTTTGGGAATCAGGCGGCCCGGGTCGCGCTCCATTTCTTCAAGCCACAAGCCGTCCTTGTCCACGCGGGCTAAAATATTGCGGTCGGCCGAGCAGGACAACCCCATCCCTATGGGGGCCGACGCGCCGTGGCGGGGCAGGCGGATTACGCGTATATCGTGGGCGAAATACTTGCCCCCGAACTGTGCCCCGTAGTCCAGTTTGTAAGAGGCCTCCAGCAATTCCGTTTCAAGGGCTTTGTCGCGGAACGCCCTGCCGAACTCATTTCCGGTTTCCGGCAGGCCGTCCAGGTAGCCGGCGGAGGCAAGCTTTACGGTTTTAAGGCACATTTCGGCTGAGGTGCCGCCTATCACAAAAGCTATGTGGTAGGGGGGGCAGGCCGCGGTGCCCAGCGACTTCATTTTCTCCACAAGGAAGGGTTTTAATTTTTCAGGGGTGAGGGTGGCCTTGGTTTCCTGATAAAGCATGGTTTTGTTGGCGGAGCCTCCTCCTTTTGTAACGAAAAGGAATTCGTATTTCATGCCCGGCACGGCATATATGTCTATCTGCGCCGGCAGGTTGTTGCCGGAATTCTTTTCTTCGTACATTGTAAGCGGTACGGTTTGGGAATAGCGCAGGTTTTCTTTGGTGTAGGTTTCCCAGATGCCTTTTGAAAGCCATTCGGCGTCGTTTGCACCGGTGCAAATCTGCTCGCCTTTTTTTGCCACCACGGTGGCGGTGCCGGTATCCTGGCAGAATGGAAGCTCAAATTGGGCGGAGATGGCGGCGTTTTCCAGCATACAGTAAGCGATGAATTTGTCGTTCTCGGAAGCCTCGGAGTCGCTGAAAATTTTAGCCACCTGTTCCTGGTGTGCGGTACGAAGCAGAAAGGAAACATCCCGCACGGCTTCGCGAGCAAGCGCCGCAAGCGCTTCAGGCTTTACTTCAAGTATTTCGCGCTTCCCCGCTTTTGTGGTTTTAACGCCCTCTTTGGCGATCAGCCGGAATTTAGTTTTGCCCTTGCCCAGCTCAAACATTTCCTGATATTTGAATTTGAGTTTATTGTCAGCCATGGATTTTCTCGCTTTTTTATGTTAGTCGCCAGCAAATTTCCTGCGCGCTCCGGGACCGGGTTTTGGGGAAGAAAACCGGGGTCTTACGCCGGCTGCGGAACTCGCCATCCGCCGGCGACTTTTTTAATATAACACTTCCCACCCTCAATTTAGATACATCTACGTTTACCCGCCCCGCACTTTGGCCCTCTTCGGAAAAAGTGCGGGGCCCGACCAACGGTAAACAAATATCCGCAAAACAACCCTGGAGAAGAAAAGATAGCAGGAGCCTTTTTACTTGTTCCCCCGATTAAAATAATGGATAAAACTTTTACGGTGGGGTTTGAGTGGGGTCAATTGGTTTTTCTTCAGGAGAAGATTTGTCCGAAATGGTGGCTGTTGCGCTATCAGTTTCTTGTATTGGCAATTGGTCTCCGCTGGAATTGTCATCGTCGCCTTTTTTCATTCCCCTTCTTTTGCGACTGATTTTTATATTTTCTCCGTGTTCAGCGACAACTGTCGGACTTAATAATTTTCGTATTCCATCTACCAATGAATCTTCATCTATTAAAACACCTGACTTTGACTTTTTTCGAATTTCTCTGCGAATAGTTGATAGAGTGTCCTCGTGGAAGAGTGCTTTTATAATGGACACCGGTTGCAAAGATAGACACTTATCCCAATATGCTTCCAACTCGTTCTTTTTTACTGCTTCATACGAGAGATAGTAGAGCTTATCAGCATTTTGGTTTACATCACCATTTATTAAATCAAGTGTGGTAATCAAGGTATGCTCTATTCCAGTTTTATCGAAAGTCAAATGATAAAACTGCCACTCACCACCATTTGTTAGCACCACCCAATTAACACCACTTTGAGAGGCATAACTTTCGGCTTGAAATATATGTGATTCTTTAAGGTTTGTATTTGCTGATTTGACTTCTATATAGAATTTAATTTCAGAATCAACTTTAATTGCCAAGTCAACGAATCTTTCTTTGATTTGAAATTCTTTTGTTATGTGGTTTAAAACGTCATACCCTAAGGCGTCTTCTAGGAATTTTATTATTCTAGTAACGACATCAGCCTCATTAATATCTTTATCCTTTGCTTCCTGCCAGACGGGACTAAATTTGCGAAGTCCTTTAATAATATAATTGGCCATATTCACCCCTTACTTTTTAGATAATTTAGTATAGCAAGTTTGAATTAGAAAATGCTCAGTCTTCCACCGGGTGGGTAATTATCGCCGTATCTACGATAAGGGCGGGGATATGTAATATAAATGGGGCCGAGCATGGGTTTGCGCTGGAGCCGCATAGCGGATGGGGGGCTCCGCCCGGAAACGGGTGGAGGGAAACCGCCCGCTATTTCCGCGGGCGTCCGCATAAGGCGGACGGTTTCCTGCGCGGCGTAAGGGCAATCCCATGCTTGGCCCACCCCCTTTCTTTCCCACTTGTGACCTGTGACTTGTGTCTTGTGACTGACGAAGTCAATGTTTTGAAAACAGGTTCGCCAGCATAAATTCCCGGTTCATGCGGGCTATATTGGACACTTTTATGTCCTTCGGGCAGACCGCTTCGCATTCATATTCGTTGGAGCAGTTGCCGAATTTTTCACAGTCCATGGCGGCCACCATGTTAAGGGCGCGGGTTTGCTTTTCCGGTTCGCCCTGCGGCAGCAGCGCCAGCTGTGAAATTTTAGCGCCGGTAAAAAGCATGGCCGCGCCGTTCGGGCAGGCCGCCACACAGGCGCCGCAGCCTATGCAGGCGGCGGAATCCATGGCCTCTTCGGCGTTGTCTTTGTTTACCGGGATTGAATTAGCATCGGGCGCAGCGCCCGTGTTTACGGAAATGTATCCGCCAGCCTGTATTATCCTGTCCAGGGCCGAGCGGTCAACCGCCAGATCCTTGATTATCGGGAACGATCTTACGCGCCATGGCTCTACGGTAATAATATCCCCATCTTTAAAGCGGCGCATGTGCAGCTGGCAGACGGTGGAGTGTTCGTCGGGACCGTGCACCTCGCCGTTTACCACCAGGCCGCAGCAGCCGCAGATGCCTTCGCGGCAGTCGCTTTCAACCGTTATAGGCTGTTCATTTTTTTTGATAAGGTTTTCATTTAAAACATCGATCATTTCAAGGAAAGACATGTCGGGAGAAATATCTTTTACTTCGTAGGGAACCATCCTCCCCTGTTCATCGGGCCCGCTCTGGCGCCAGACTCTTATCGTCACGTTAAAATGTTTCGAATTGTTCATGATAAAGTTCTCCGTAATTGGACTGATCTATAGCCACGGAAAGACACGGAAAGCTACTGAAAGCGACAGAAGGTAAGAATTTGAGTTTGGGTTCTTACTTTTAGTTGCTTTCCTTGGCCTTCTGTTACTTTCTGTTGCTATCATTCTATTTATAATTTCTTTCCGCTATTTTTATGTTCTCAAAAACCAGTGGTTCCTTGTTCAGGGCCGGTTCTTTGCCTTCGCCTTTATATTCCCAAACGGCCGCGTGGGAGAAATTGGCATCGTCGCGCCTGGCTTCGCCTTCAGGGGTTACCGACTCTTCCCTGAAATGCGCTCCACAGGATTCTTTGCGTTCAAGCGCGTCTTTTACCAGCAGTTCCGAAAATTCCAGGAAGTCTGCCACTTTAAAGGCTTTTTCCAGTGTCTGGTTCATTTCCATGCTTGTGCCCGGCAGCGCCAGATTGGTCCAGAATTCTTCCCTGATTTCCGGTATTTTTTTAAGGGCTTTTTTAAGCGTGGTTTCGGTGCGGCCCATGCCGCAGTCGTTCCACATTACATTGCCCAGCTGGCGGTGGAATTCAGTGGGGGTCTTTTTGCCTTTTATCGCCAGCAGTTTATTTAACTTGTTTTTTACAGCCGACTCTCCGGCCTTGAACTCGGCGGCGGTTGCGTTTACCGGTTCAAACTTTGAGCCGCCCAGATAGCCGCCTATGGTGGCAGGTATCACAAAGAAGCCGTCTGCCAAGCCCTGCATGAGGGCGCTGGCCCCAAGGCGGTTGGCGCCATGGTCTGAGAAATTGGCTTCTCCAAGCGCGAACAGGCCGGGCACGGTGGTCATAAGGTTATAGTCCACCCACAGCCCGCCCATGGTGTAATGGGAGGCCGGGTAAATGCGCATGGGCACCTTGTAGCCGTTCTCATCGGTTATCTGATGGTACATATCAAAAAGGTTGCCGTATTCCTCGCGTATTTTGTCTTCTCCCTTCCTTTTTATGGAATCCCTGAAATCCAGGTAAACCGACAGTCCAGTGGGGCCCACGCCGCGGCCTTCGTCTATCATGGCTTTTGAGGCCCGCGAGGCGATGTCCCTCGGTACTAGATTGCCGAAAGCGGGGTAGCGCCGTTCCAGGAAATAATCCCTTTCCCCTTCGGGAATTTCGTTCGCGTGGCGCTTGTCGCCTTTGGTTTTAGGCACCCATATGCGGCCGTCGTTGCGAAGGCTTTCACTCATAAGCGTCAGCTTTGACTGGTGCTCACCCGAGCGCGGTATGCAGGTGGGATGGATCTGAGTGAAGCAGGGGTTGGCCAGCCCCGCGCCCTTTTTATAGGCGGCCCAGGCGGCCGACACATTGCAGAGCGCCGCGTTTGTGGAGAGATAAAACACATTGGCGTAGCCGCCTGTGCATAAAAGCACCGCGTGTCCGGAATAATTTTCCAGTTCGCCGGTAACCAGATTCCTTACCGTTATCCCGCGCGCCCTGCCGTTGGAAATTACAATATCCGCCATTTCGCGGCGCGGGTAGATTTTCACCGTGCCGGCGGCCGCCTGGCGCATCATGGCGGAGTAGGCGCCTAAAAGCAGCTGCTGGCCGGTCTGGCCCCTTGTGTAAAAAGTGCGCGAAACCTGCGCGCCTCCGAAAGAGCGGGTGGATAAAAGACCGCCGTATTCCCTGCCGAAGGGTACGCCTATGGCGGCACAGTGGTCTATTATCTGGTTTGAGATCTGCGCGAGACGGTAAACATTGGCCTCCCTGGCGCGGTAGTCGCCGCCCTTTATGGTGTCGTGAAACAGCCGCCAGACCGAGTCGCCGTCGTTGGGGTAATTTTTCGCGGCGTTTATGCCGCCCTGGGCGGCTATGGAGTGAGCGCGCCGGGGGGTGTCCTGCAGACAGAAAACTTTTACATTATAGCCCAATTCGCCAAGCGAAGCGGCAGCCGAGGCGCCCGCGAGCCCCGTGCCCACTACCAGGATATCAAACTTGCGTTTATTGTTCGGGTTCACCAGTTTGGTGTTGAATTTATGGGAATCCCACTTCTTTTCTATGGGCCCCGAGGGTATTTGCGCGTCAAGTTTCATTTTTCCTCCGTATAAAGAGTTCGCTTTAAGCGAACTCTTTGTCACAAGACACAAGGCCGTTTGTGGGCTATAAGCCCTGATACGGCACTGCCATAGGCTTGGCACAGGTCACAAGTAACAGCGTAAGAAAGCCGCAGAAGCGCCAGTTTTGAATTTTTTACATCTCTAATTTAGTACTTGTGACTTGCAACCTGTGACTTGTGACAACCATTTTCCGCATTGCGGAAAATGGTTACTGAACTACCGTCATTTCTACCGCGGCGGCGCCTAAGTCAAGGCCAAAAAGGTAATATACCGAGATAAACGCGAACCCCATCATGGTCAGCGCCACAAGCCAGCCGCCGAGCTTTATAAAAGGGGTGTATTTGGGGTGGCTTACGCCCAGCGTCTGGAAGGCGCTCTGCATACCGTGGCTCAAGTGCAGCACAACCGCCAGAGCTCCGCCCACGTAAATCGCCACAAAAAAATTATTTCTGAAGGCCGAGGTTACCATCTGGTAAAAGCCCATGTCGTGGTTCACGAAGCGGAAAGTCAGCATGTGGTAGGTAAGGTAGGCCAAAATTGCAGCGGCGGTGTAAAGCTGGGTGGCGGATCCTATGGTGCGCCCTCCCTGCCATTTACGCGCCTCATATCCGCGCGGGGCGTTTATAAAATCTTCAACACGCACCCATACGCCCATTACTATGTGGATGATAAAAATGCCCAGCAGTCCAACCTCAAAAAAAGGGGTGAGCGGGTTTGAAAGCAGAAAATCCACCCAATCATTATATGCCATTTCGCCCTTAAACAGCAGCAGATTTTCGGCCAGGTGTACCAGCATAAAAAGTCCAAGCGCCAGTCCGGAAACTGCCATCAGGACTTTGCGTCCTATTGACGCGGAAATTAACCTTCTGATGAACGTGATATTCATAATGTGAGGCCTCTTTAAAGCGGTTTCCGTGGTAAAAGCCGCGGGAACCATGATTGCGGAGATAATAAATGCGATTTAAGAAAAACTGCCGCATCCGCCTCAGGCGGATGAGTAAGCGCAAACTATTATAGAAATTAACATGGGCAGGCGGAAAGTATAAAAACTTATGCCGTATTTATGTTTTCTTATACCGGTAAATGCGCCTTTTCAGCGGCCGTCAAATATAATAGAATTGATTAAGCCCAACGGCTGTTTTGCAGGAGGATTAAATGAAAAAGTTCCTTTTTTATTCCGTTTTTATTCTCTCGTGTTCCGCCGCGTCCGCCTACGAAAAAATAGAGTTCAAAGGCCAGATAACCAACCCCGCTTTTGTGAAAATTTCCGCTGTGTCCGCGGCGGACGGTAAGGTTTTTGTGGCCGATTCAAAGATCAACGCCGTTTTTATTTTTGACTCCGAGGGCAAGCTGCTTAATAAGACCAAGGCGCCTCTGGCTGCTCCGGCGGGGCTTTCTTTCGGGAACGGTAAAATATTCGTGGCTGAAAGCGGGGCCTCTAAAATTACTGTTTTAGACGGAGAAGGCGCGGTTCTTTGGAGTTTTTCCGGCCCCGGTTCCGCTCCCGGCCAGCTGAATTCGCCCATGGGGGTGGCCTTCGGCCCCGACGCGCGTATTTACGCGGCGGATACCGGTAACGCCAGGGTGGGGGTTTTTAATTCGGACGGAATATTCCTTTACGGATTTACCACCTTTAAAAGCGACAATACCGGCAAGTTTAAACCCGCAAAAATAGTTCTTGACCGCGCCGGGTTTATTTATATCTCGGATCCGGATCTGGGCCTGATACAAAAATACGACAGGACCGGCAAGCTTGTAAAAGAATATCCTCTCGCGAACGACGGCATGGCCGTCAGCGATTACGGTATCATGTACGTTGTAAACGGGAAGGAAGGCAAGGTGCGGGAACTGGACCAAAAAGGCGAAGTGGCCGGAACTTTCGGCACCAGGGGCAAGGGGAAGAGCGAATTCCTGAAACTGCGCGACATAGCGCTTGACTCAGGCGGCCTGCTTTATCTCTGCGACGAGGGTAATAAAAAAGTTTCCATAATAAACCTTGAAGGGGAATTGCCGGGAAAAAAACTGGACAGGGCTAAATCCATGGGCCGTTTTAATATAAAGGGCCCTACCCAGAAATACGCTTTTAAAGCCGAGTCTTTTGTGGTAAGGCCTGACGGCTCAATAGCGGCCTGGCTGAGCGAGGCGCGCGAGGCCGCGCTGATAGACGCCTCCGGTAAAAAAACGCTGATGCGCTACGGCGTAGAGCAGGGTCAGGTGAAAAACCCGCGTGGTTTTGCCTCCGATCCGGCGGGCAGGCTTTATGTGGCCGACACCGGCAATGACAGGCTGCAGATCTTTGACGCCTCCGGCAGTTTTGTGAATTCGTTCGGAGAAGGCGGTTCAAAGGAGGGAAATTTCAGCGGCCCCTCCGGCCTTGCCGTCAGCGGTAAAGGCAATATATACATAGCCGACACCGGTAATAAGCGGATCCAGGCGTTTAATTCCGATGGTATCTTTCTGTTTTCCGTAGGCCCGCAGCTTGGCAATATTGCGCTGCAAAAACCGGTGGCCGTGAGCATAGACAATAACAGGAATGTATATATTTTAGACGCCCAGCTGAAAAAAGTGCTGGTGACCGACGCCTCGGGTAAGTTCCTGAAAATCTGGGATGATTCCGGGGATCTACAGAACCCGGCGGCGCTGGCCTACGACAATAAAGGCTATTTTTACATACTTGATAAAGGAAGCCTTAACGTGAAGGTTTTTGAAGAGAACGGCAAGTTTACGGCCAGCTTCTTCGCCAAAGGCCGCGGCGAAAGGGAACTGCTTGATCCGCAGTGTATTGACGTGAAGGATAACCGCCTCTATATTTCCGATAAAGAGGGCGTAAAAATACTCGCCTTTGATCTGGATTATACGCCTGAAGCGCCCGCGGGGTTAAAAGCTTCCGCTGACGAAACCGCGGTTAAGCTTTCCTGGCAGGCTAAAGCCGGGCCGTGGCTTAAAAATTTCGCCCTTTTCAGGGCCGCGGCTCCCGACGCGGAACCGAAGCTTGTCGCTTCTCCGGTTAAGGCGGAGTATTCCGACTCCGGCCTGGCTTCTAACGCCACTTACTATTATTTCCTGGCCGGTGTTTCCGTTACAGGCGCTACCGGTGAAATGAGCGAGCCGGCGCCTGTTTTTTTTGAGGGTCTTAAAACCGCGGAACCCTCCGCCTCCGTCCCGCAGGCGGACGCTAAAAACATGGCCCCCATGGAAATAGTGCCCTCCGAGCTTAACTATATATTCTCGGCGAACTATAAGCATTACCTGAAAAACCCGGTAGGCAGCGTGTGGGTGAAAAACAACACCGACACAGCCTTCAGTAATGTCAAGCTTTCTTTTTATTTCAGGGATTTTATGGATTTTCCCACCGACTCCGTGGTGCCGGCAATAGGCCCCAAAGCCACCGTACAGGTGGACCTGATGGCGACCTTGAACAACCGCATTCTGAGCATTACCGAGGACACTCCTGTGCAGTGCCAGCTGACGCTGACTTACTACCAGGATGGACGTGAGAAAACTTTCCAGTTGAACAAGCCCGTCAAGGTGCTTTCAAAAAACGCCATAGTCTGGGACAAAGCGGAGCGCCTGGCAAACTTCATCACCCCCAAAGACACCCCCGTTTTCGCTTTCAGCCGTTTTGCCCTGCAGGAAAAGGGCAAGTTTGAAAAAGAAGCGGATCTTTTAAACGAAAATCTGATGACGGCCCTGATAAGCTGGGAAGCCCTGGGCGAGCACGGGATAAGCTACCTGTCGGACCCGGTAAGCCCGTACTCGGTTCTGAAATCCTCAAAGGAATTCACGCTTGATACCGTGCAGTTCCCGCGCAATACCTTGAAACTTAAAAGCGGAGACTGCGACGACCTGACGGCGCTGTTTGCCTCAATACTTGAGGCCTCCGGCGTGCGGACAGCCCTGCTTGATTACCCGGCGCACATAGCGCTGATGTTAGACACAGGCGTTTCCGACGCCAAAGAGGTGGGCATTCCCGAAGAATACCTTATAAAATACAACAATACCTGGTGGGTGGGACTTGAAACCACCATGGTGGGAAAGAATATCTTTGACGCCATAGTCCATCAGGCCGGTATGTACAAGAAAGCGGGCGCGGATGTGCGTGTTATAGACACCCGTCTGGCCTGGGGCGAGTTTGAGCCGGTAACGCTGCCTGAAACGGCGGATGAAAAACACTCTCTCCCCGAATTTTCAAAAAGGGTGGCTGCGGCCGTTGACGCGCTGATGAAGGCGCGTTATGAGTATTTCAAAAAATATTACGGCAGCGTGCTGCTTGAAACCCCGGATGACCTGGACGCCAATTTAAATCTCGGTATTCTGGCGGCGCAGTACAAGGACTACGATGATGCGGCGAATCGCCTGAATAAAGCGCTTGAAAAAGACCCTAAAAATTCCGCCGCTCTTAACAACCTCGGCAATGTCAGCTTCTCGCTTGGAAAATATGACGAAGCGCGCGATTTTTACATGAAGGCCTCCAAGTCCGATCCTTACGACGGGGATATCTGGCTGAACCTGGCACGCGTCGCCGTAAAGGCCGGAAAAAAAGACGATGTAAAAACCTTTGTTGACCGGGCGGTAAAAATAAATCCCGGCCTTAGGGATATGGGAGACAAGCTTTCAAAGTAAGGTGAAAAGTATAGTGGAGTGTGTAGATTTTCCATTTATTGTTGATAGTTCAGAGTCTAGAGTAAAGAGTTTTGAGATTATGGGGAAATCCCTTAAACACACTACACGCAAGACTCTACACTCTCGACTATTATTGCACCTATCCGTTTGATTACGAGGAGAATAACTATGAAGAAGATACTTTTAATACTGGTGTTGATATTTTCGGTTAATACCGTAAATGCCCAGGAATCAAAAGACTGGAAAGGGTGGTATGACAATCTTCTTAAAGGCCTCAAAACCAAAATACAAAGCCGTCTTGAGTCAAAGAACCGTGTGAGCGCTGTGGCCGCGGTAAGAGGAGCGAAACAAGGCTCCGATCCCATGGCGCTTTACTGGAAGGGCGGGGTTTCAGATAACGCCCAGAAGAAACTGGATGTCGAAAAAAAACAATTCGCGGACGCCGTTCAGCTGGTGATGGATGGAAATGTTGAGGAGGGCCGGCTGGGAATTTCTAAATTTATGAAAGATAATCCCGACAGCGTGTTCGCGCAGGACGCCAAAGAGGCCCTGGCAAAATTGCCCGCCGCGGAGAAAGCGGAGGTAAAGCCTGCCTCAGCCAATGCCGAAAAAACCGGGAATCCGGCGGTAGATAAAGCGGCGGAAGAAAAGAAAGACGGCAATTAACGCGGCCTGGCAAATCGCTGCAAACAAAAAGCCCCGTCTGTACAGCGGGGCTTTTTGTTTTACACTGCCGGAACGGAGAATACCGCTTTAATCATCCGGCGTTTCTTCTGCACCGTTTTGGTCCGCATTTGGAGCGGCCTTTGCGGCCGGCGCCGGTTTTATTCCAGTCTCCAGGGGGGCGGTTTCACCCTGGTTATCCGGCGCTATTTCCCGCGAAACCGGTACTATCCAGGTTCTGGCGGGCGGTTCAGGCGGCACTGCCGGAGCCTGGTTATCTGTCCGCGTTTCCTGCGACGCACGCCGGATGTCTTTTTCATATACCGGATGTTTCATTTTTTCGTAAATTTCAGTGGATGTTCGCCAAAGCATCTGCCGTATCAGGCTTTTTCCTTTTGCGCCGGGAGAGAAGAGCGGATACAAAGGCGCCAGCAGCAGGTGAAAAGTGGTCTTGTTATAGGCTGTTATTTCAGTTCTAAGCGTTCCTGAGGAAGTTCTGAATTCAGCTGTCATAGCGTAGACGGTTTTTATGGTGGAAGGCAGGAGAAAAATAAAAGATGTGTCGGCCAGGTAAGATTTGAAAAGGTCCCGGTAGTTCCAGCGGTTCACAGTGACAAGGGTCAGCTTAAGCGTGCCCGCGCCTTTTTTGGGGTCGTAAAGGCCGGCGTCGGCCAGAATATCTTTGGCCTTGCGCCTGAAATATTCCAGATCCTCGCTTTCCGCCGGCGCCGGCGTTATTTTGGGGGGATTTGAAATTGACCCCTCCCCAATTGAGTCCGTGGGATTTCTGAATGGATAATTTTGCCAGCTTACTTGTATTTTGGAGAAGGGCTTGATTGTTTTGTCGTCAAGCAGCGCCTTAAGCGTGCCTCTTTCAAGCAGTATGTCGCCCGAATGAAAAGAGGCGCAGGCTCCGCAGAGCAGCGCCGCCGCGAGCGGTAAAATAATTTTTATTTTACCCAAACCGCCGCCTCCGGCTTTTTTGACCTTTATCATGTGAAAATCCCCTTGATTTTTACTATATTATCTTATATCGGGGGGAAACCTCAAGACCGCAGTCTGAAGTGGAAGGTTACAGGTATCAGGTGACAGGCAGAGGACTGAAGGAGTCTACTGTTCACCTTTTCAATTTAGCGTTAAAACTATGCCGACAAAAAAAATAGAGCAGATAATAAAAGTGCCCGGCAAACCGGATGTGATAATACGCCTTGCCAGGACGCAGGACATGCGCCGCATACAAATGCTTTACGTAGAGATCTACGGAAGCAGTTATTCCATATCGATAGTGACCGACAAAGAGCGCATGCGCAGCGCTATAGAGAACGACGATTATTACTGGCTGGTGGCCGAGTCTTCCGGCAGGATAGTGGGCAGCCTGGTTTACGAAGTGGACCTGCACCACCGTATTTCCAAGGCCTTCGGGGCTGTGGTATCGCAGGAATTCCGCAAGCTTGACCTGGCTTATACCATGATGAAGCTTATCCTTGACGATATCACTCACGTGAAAGATTTTGTGGATGTGGTTTACGCCACCACCCGCACCGCCAATTACGCCCCGCAGAAGCTTACTGAAAGTCTCGGCTTCGTGAAACTGGGTATTTTCCCCAATACTCACAAGGTGCAGGAAAATGAAACCCACTGCCTGACCGCTTACTTTACCGCACAGGCCATGTCAAAAAGAAGATGCAGGCCCCGCCTTATACCCGAAGTTGCGCCTTTTTACGAAATAGTGGGCAGACAGCTGGACCTTGATAAACCGCTGATCAAAGATGTGCAGGGGGATTACAGCGACCACAAGCAGAAAATACCCATTCTTCCCTTCGAAGTTATTACCGCGCCCGCCTTCATAAAAAACCGGTATAAAAAATTCAAAAATTCAGGTTTTTTTGAACACATTGTAATGCCCTTTCATGAGCCGAACCTTATACTTATAACCCCCGACCAGTCCACTGAAGTTTACCTCACTTATAATAAGAAAGACAAGTACAGCGTGGTTGTGGGCGGAGTGAGCGCGGAAAGAAGTTTCACGGTGGTGCTTGAAAGCCTGGCCAGAAAGGTAAGTGAAATGGATATGGCCTACATTGAGGTTATTATTGATTCCTACTCCCCCTGGCTTCAGCGCGAAGCCATGGACGCGCGTTTTATCCCGAGCGCATATTTTCCCTGCGTTAAAAAAGCGGGTAAGAAGCGTTATGACTGTATAGTCTTCTCGCGCACTTTTGACGTGCTGGACTTCAGGAATGTGAAAATTATTTCACTGTATAAGAATTTTCTAAAAGAATACCTGAAACTCTGGCGGGAAAACTACATAGAACTGGTGTTTAAATCGGAACCAAGATAAAAAAAGCGCTGGCGCTTTTTTTAGTCACAAGACACAAGTCACAGGTCACAAGTGGGAAACAGAATTTGCGTTTAGCTGAGGCGTGAAAGCGAAGAAAAAGGAAACACAGCCCAACAGTCTTCAATCTTTCTTAACTTGTGACCTGTGACTTGAGACATGTGACCTGTCCCTATGGCTGACCTCTCCATTGAAAACCGCCTGCCGCCGTTTTACAAACCTCTTAAGGGGCGTTCGGCGCTTGACGCGCTTTTTGAAACACCGGCTTTTGAATATTCGCCGGAAACTTCAAAAGCTTTCTGCTCCGCAATGCGCGAAGCCATGACCTTTCAGGAGCGGCGCTCAAAATTTCTGAAGAGTTTTTTAAAACTGGAAGGATTCAAGCCGGCTTCAATAAAGACGGAAAAAGACATCGCCGCCATCCCTTTTGTTTCCGTATCCGCCTTAAAAGAGCGGGACCTTACCACCCTGCCGGAAAAAGAAATAGCGCTGGAACTGAAATCCAGCGGCACATCGGGCCAGCGCAGCCGCATACAACTGGATAAGAGCTCGCTTATGCGTGTGCGCCGCATGGCCTGGAAGGTGTTTGAAGGCCTGGGCCTGACCGACCTTAATCGCGCGCACGACTACATCTGCTTCACCTATGACCCTGAAGTGGCCAAAGACCTTGGCACCGCCTGGACCGACAAGCTTCTTACCGGCTTTACCAAGAAAGGCGAGATTTTCTACACCTTCCGCTGGAGCAAGTCAAAAAACGACTTTTACTTTGACGTTGAAGGCGCGGTTTCTGCCGTGAAAAAGTTTGAAACTTCCCAAAGCCTGGTGCGCCTGGTGGGATTTCCCGCTTTTGCCCTGAAGCTTACTGAAGAATTCAAGAAACGGCACGGCCGGTATCCGCGCCTTAACCCCGGCTCAAGCGTGGTAACCGGCGGCGGGTGGAAGACACCAGCCGATGAAGCCATAAATAAACGGGTATACCGCGGGATTCTGGCAGATAACCTCGGTATACCGGTGGAAAACGTGAGGGATTTATTCGGCATGGTGGAACACGGTGTGCCCTATGTTGACTGCAAGCTTGGGAATTTTCACATACCCAATTACGGCCGTGTAATAGCGCGTGACCCCGGCACGCTCGCCCCGCTTGGCTGCGGCAAAACCGGGCTTTTGCAGTTTATCACGCCGTATCTTACAAGCTATCCGTCACTTTCACTTTTATCTTCGGATTTCGGTTCGGTGCGTAAAAAATGTTCCTGCGGCCTGGCAGGGCCGGTGCTTGAAATAAAAGGCCGAGCCGGAGTAAAAAAACTGAAAGGCTGCGCGATAAGCGCGGCGACGATGCTTTAATTTAGATACGGCTATTGCCATAAGCCGTAGGCCATAGGCAGAAAGAGTGCCATAAGCTTTAGGCCGTATGCCATAAGCTTTCTAGGAGTTCCCTTACAGCTTATGGCCTATGGCGCGGCTGGAACAGCCGCATATGGCAGTGATTTTATGGATATCAAAAATACCTACCTATTCGGCCGGACTTCGAATAAATCACAATGGACTCCGGCCGAACTGGAAGAGATCGGCCGTAAGGCGCAGGCTGCCCGGGCCCTGATGCGCGCTGCCTCGCGCGACTATATAACCGAAACCCTCTCTAAAGCGGGCAAGCTGTTCGGCCCGGGCGGTAAATACCGGAAGGCGGCACTCTCCCATCTTAAAGAGCATATAACTTTTTCCGGGCCGGTGATCGCCAGGAGCCTGGACATAATACCGGAGATACTGGACAGGCACGCCCTTATAAAGCGCATGAATATGGAACTGTTCCTGCCTTACGCGCTTGAGGCCCCGGTGGAGCGCCGCGGCTACGGCGGGTTGATACGGGCCCTTCCCAAGGGCGTGGTGCTGCACGTGGGCGCGGGCAACGTGTTCCTGGGGATACTCGACTCCATGGTGATAGGCTTTCTGACCAAGAACGTGAACATCGTAAAACTTCCCTCTTCCGGCTCCAACTTCATAAACCTGTTCATGGACGCCCTTAAAGAGGCGGACGAGAAAAGCATACTTTCCAGGTGCGCCGCCATCCTCAGTTGGAAGGGCGGCAGCCAGGCCCTGGAAGAGGCCGCGCTCAAGAACGTGAACGCGGTTTTTGTATGGGGCGGCTACGACGCTGTGCAGTCCTACCGGAAGATCGCTCCCATAGATGTGCGCGTAGAGGGCTTCGGCCCCAAGACCAGCGTGGGCGTGGTCTTTGAAAGCTGCGTGGACAACGAGGGGATGGGCGATGTTGCCCGCCGCGCGGCTCTTGACGCCTCGCTGTGGGACCAGGCCGCCTGCTCCTCGCTTCACACGCTTTACCTGATAGCGCCGGTAAAAAGGCATAAGGCGCTTGCCGCGTCTTTCCTGAAAGAGGCCAGAAAATATTTCTCGCGGCTGGCTAAGGACCTGCCGCAGGGCCGCCTGTCCCCCGATGAGCAGGCGGAAATAACCCGGGCGAGGGAATTGGCCCGCGCGGACGCGGCGCTGGACCGCGGGTCTTATGAAAGCTCCGCTCCTAATACGGATTGGACCGTGATTTACGAAAAAGACCCGGTCTACCGGGTTTCGCCGCTTAACCGCGTGCTATATGTTAAAACTGTGGAGAGCCTTGAAGAGGTGAAAGAAAAACTGATGCCTTTGCGCGGTTATATACAGACCGTGGGTGTCGGCGGCTCAATTGAGCGTAAGAAGGTGCTGGAAACGCTGGCTCCGGCGGGCATTGCCAGGGTAGTAAAGCTCGGCAAGATGCTGGAGGAGGCCAACGGTTCCCCGCACGACGGAATTTTTCCGATGATGTCGCTGGTCAACTGGGTGCCCATAGAAGAGAAGCCGTCGCAGCTGGACCGCCTGAGCGAGCTGGTGGAATACGCGAGGTCACGCAGTCCTTTCTACGGCAGGCATTTCAAGGGAGTTCCGAGGATAACCGCTATCGGCGATTTCGCCAAAATCCCTTTGCTTGAAAAACACCATGTGCTTGAAAATACGCCGCCGGACAGCGCGGACCTGCTGACCTCCAGGGTGCAGCGCGGCATTTATTTCGCGAGCGGCGGCTCCACGGGCCAGCCCAAATATGTTTTTTACGACCAGCACGAGTACGACCACACCTGCCGCATGCTCGCCTTCACGTTTGAGGCGGCGGGGCTTAACGAGAAGGATGTAATAGCGAACCTCTTTATAGCGGGTAATTTGTGGTCCAGCTGGCTTTCGGTGGAAAAGGCGATAGCCTATACCAAGGCTATTTCCGTGCCGGTGGGCAGCAACCTGCCGCTGGAAAACATTTTGCGGTACCTTGAGGATTTCAGCGTGACGGCGGTGATAGGGCTGCCGTCTTTCCTTGTAAAACTGGCGGAATATGTGAAGGCGAACCCGGCAAAATACAAGCTTTGTGTTAAAAAGATATTTTATGGCGGAGAGTATGTGGGCGAAGAGATGGTCAGATTTTTTAAGAGCGTGTTTCCGGGGGTGGATGTGCGTTCGGGGGGTTACGCTTCGGCGGACGCGGGAGTTATCGGTTTCCAGTGCCCCAAATGCGTTAAGGGGCAGCACCACCTGTTCGCGTGGAGTCAGTTTATTGAATTCGTGGAACAGGACACCATATCGCCGGTGAAGGAGGGGGATGCGGGGGAAATACTTGTAACTGGGCTGTCAAAGAAACACATGCCTATTATCCGTTACCGGGTGGGCGATTTAGGACGCTGGGTTATGAAGCCGTGCGCCTGCGGCAGAAAGGAGCCGCTGTTTGAAATTTTAGGGCGCTGTGACGACCGCATTCATGTGGGCGGGGCGCATTTATTCGTGAATGACATCCAAAACGCTTTGGGAAAGGTTCCGGAGCTTGGTTTTAATTTTCAGGTGATTATTGAGAAGAAAGGGCACAGGGATAAATTACAGGTAAAGGTGGAAGTAAAGGCGGAGAAAGATCTGCAAAATTCAAAAATTCTTGCCGGTCGTTTATGGAAGAAAATTACGGAGTACTGCGGGGATCTGCGGGAAAGCGTAAAGATGAAGTGGCTGGACAGGCCGGTTATTGAAATTCTCAAGCCCAACACCATAGAGAGGATCCTGCGAACCGGAAAAATCCGCCGCGTAATTGACAGAAGAGTTCAGGTCTGATCGGACCTGAAAACTGAAATATATAGAAACAGACCAGATGAAGAAAGTCTTTAAAGGTTATATCGGGATTGTGACCGAGCTGTCTAAAAAATGAAACCTTCCAGATTTTCAAAGAAAAACCGGCAATATACCAGGTGGAGCAAGAACGTCAAGGAAGTCAGGATTGCGCCGGAAATCAAACAAGACGCCGGGAAGGCCGTGGAACCGCGCATTGAGGCGGACGATAATACCGCCCAGGGGGTTTACGCCAATCTGGCCGGCGTTTCCCACACCGAGACCGAATTTGTATTGGATTTTCTCTTTCTTCAGCCTAATGCGCCTTCTCAAACGGCCAGGGTTAGAGCGCGTATAATATCAGGCATGGTCCATGCCAAACGCTTTCAGAGGGCATTGCAGGAGAATATAAAAAAGTATGAAGACCGCTTCGGACCCATCCATGACCAGTAGTCTATAATAGCAACTGAAAGTTACTGAACGCTACGGAGAGCAACTGAAGGTATACTCATGCGGCCCTCTTACTTTCTGTGGCATTCAGTTGCTTTCCTTTGCTTTCCATTACTATAAATTGCCAACGTGCTTAGTAGTCTTATTGCCTATCCGCCTGAGTAGTTATTTCCCCCGCGCATATATTTTTTCTTGAACCATATCTCAAGGTCGTCAAAAAGAGAGTAGGTTACCGGCGTCATCAGAAGCGTTATCAGCAGGGACAGTGCCTGGCCGCCTATGATGACCATCGCCATGGTTCGGCGGGTGCCCGATCCAGCCCCTGTCCCAAGCGCGGTCGGTATCATGCCCGCTATCAGCGTCAGCGTGGTCATGAGTATCGGGCGCAGCCGGGTCCTGTTCGCCTCTATCATAGCCTGGTGCCGCGGCATGCCCTTGGCCCTGAGGGTGTTGGTATAGTCCACTTGCAGGATGGAGTTCTTAGTCACTATGCCGAAGAGCATGAATATCCCCATGATGGCGAACAGCGTTAGGTTCTGTCCGGTCAGGAACAGCGAGATGATAGCGAACGGTATGGTAAGCGGCAGCACAATCATGATGGAGACGGGATAAACGAAGCTCTCGAACTGGCTCGCAAGCACGATGTAGATGAAGATAAAGGCCAGGACGAAGGCTATGAGGAATTCCTTCAGCATGTTGCCCAGCTCCTTGGCCCTGCCGTAAACGCCGGCTTTGTATTCGGGAGGGGCGTTCAGCGCCTTGAACGCCGCCTCAGCCTCTTTTATAAGGGTGCTGGACGGAATGCCGTCAACGTTGGCTGTTACCTGTACGTTGCGCTGGCGGTTGTAGCGCGCTATCTGCGTGGGGCCTACGCCTACCGTCACGCGCGCCACACTGTCGAGGCGCGTCACCCGGCTGTTGGAGGCCGGCACCATCAGGGCTTCGATAGCTTCCTTGCGGTCGCGGAAGGACTCTTCGGCGCGCAGGCGCACCTGGTAAAGCTCGTCCCCGTCTTTGTACTTGGTAATGTCCTCTTCACCGCCCACGAGCGTGCGCAGGGAGGTGGCTATGTCCTCCACCTTCACGCCCAAGTCGTGTGCGCGGCTTCGGTCTATCTCCACCCTGTATTCGGGTTTAGCGTATGAGAAACTGGTGTCCACGTCCACTGCACCTTTTTTCCTGCGAAGCCTGTCGGCCACGGAGTTGGAATATTCCTCCAGCTTGCCCAGGTCCGGGCCAGAGATGTTATACATGAGTTCGGCGTCGCCGCCGCCAAAGCCGCCCGCCGGCATCACGGCGACGCGCAGGCCTTTGTATTTGCCCATCATTTCGCGGGAGGCCAGCATCAGTTTGCTCAGCGGGAGGTTCCGGTTTTTCAAGTCGTCCAGCTCGACCAGCACGTAGCCTTCATTGCTGTTCGCCCCTCCGAAGTGGCCGCCGGTGCCGGTGCCTATGGAGGAAAGGATGCTCTTTACGCAGGGGAGCTGCCGTGTCTCCGTCTCAACCTGCGCGAATATCTGTTTCATCATGCCGAGGCTGGTGCCTTCCGGCGCGGTGATATTTATCTGGTACAGGCCGGTGTCATCGGCCGGCATGAAGTCCTTGCCTAGGAAGTAGAACAGGGGCACCATCGATACTATGATGAGCCCGGCGTAAACGACCATCCGCTTGCGGTGGGCAAGGGCCCAATCGAGCAGCTTTATGTAGTTGGCCGCTAGCCATTCGTTGATATGGTCCGTGAACTTTTCAAGCCCGGTCTTCTCGCCCGGCCTGATCTTCAGGAACAGCGAGCAGAGCATGGGCGTGAGCGTCAGCGCCACGAAGACGCTTAGCGCCACCGCGAAGGCTATGGTCAGGCCGTAGCTCTTGAGGAAGCGGCCTATGATGCCACCCATGTACGCCAGCGGCACGAAGATGACCAGCAGCGCCGCCGACATGGCCAGTACGGCGAAACCTATTTCGCGCGAGCCATCCAGCGCCGCCTTCAGCGGGCTCATCTTATGCACTTCCATGTGGCGGTAGATGTTCTCCAGCATTACGATGGCGTCGTCCACCACTATACCTACGGCTATGGTCAGGCCCAGCAGGGTCATGGTGTTTATTGTAAAGCCCGCTATCTGCATGAAGACGAGCGTGCCGATGAGGGAGGTAGGGATGGCCAGCGAGGAGATGACAGTGGAGCGGAAATCTCCCAGGAAGACCAGCACCATCAGGGCGGCGAACACCGCGCCCAGCACCAGGTGTTCCGTCACGGTGTTGACCGAACTCTTGATGAATACCGACTGGTCGCCTATGATGGTGGTTTCAACCCCTGGCGGCAGGGAGCCTTTCAGTTCTTTGATGCGCGACTTTATGTTCTTGACCACGGCGACAGTGTTGGTTCCGGACTGCTTCTTAACCACCAGCGTGACGGAGGGTTTGCCGTTATAGAAGGAGGCCGTGGCCATGCGGGCCCCGGTGTCCTCGACGCGGCCGATGTCGGAAACGCGCACCTGCGCGTCGTTAATGACGGCTATAACGATGTCGTTGAAATCTTTTACTTCCTTTATGCGGCCCAGGGTGCGCAGCACGAATTCCTTCTCCTTCTGCTCCACCTTGCCGCCTGGTATTTCTATGTTCTGCTGGGTAATGGCGTCTTTCACCTGTCTTATGGACAGGTTCATAGCGGAAAGCTTGAGCGGGTTGACTATAAGGTGTATTTCCCGTTCTCGGCCGCCTACGATGTCTATGGCGCCCACGCCGCTGACGGTCTCTATGTTCTCCTTGATCTGCTTCTTGGCGATACGGGTCAGGTCTATCAGGTCCCTGTTGCCGGAGACCACCACGTTCAGCACGGGCAGCGCGCCTACGTCAAGCTTACCTATCACCGGCGGGTTGGTACCCTGCGGCAGCTGGCTCAGTACGGAGTTCACCTTGTCGCGTACTTCCTGCGCGGCCACGTCGCCGTTCTTCTCCAGCGTGAATTTGATCATTACCAGGGACAGGCCCTCGTAACTGGTGGAGTTTATGTCCTCGACGCCGGAGATGGTGTTGACCGCCTCCTCGATCAGTTTAGTGACGGAGGACTCCATCTCCTCGGGGCCCGCGCCGCGCAAGGTGGTCTGTATCATCACGTACGGGAATTCCACGTTGGGCATAAGGTCTATGCCGAGGCGCAGGTAGGCAAAGGCGCCCAGCACCACGATGGTGGTTATCATCATGGTGGTGAAGATGGGTTTCTGGACCGCTATTTCAGTGATCTTCATTGGGTCTTCCTTATAAAGTTGTTAAAAAGGAACTGTAGAGTTAGATGCACAGCAACCTGGAGGTAAAGCAATTTAGCTGTGAAAGCTTTGCATCCTTACATCCTTGCCTCTTTACCTCTACTCCTGCACTTTTATCTTGCTGCCGTCCTTCAGGCCGTAGAGGCCGAAAGTTATAACATCCGCGTCTTCCTTTACGCCGCTGACCTGGGTGAATTCCATGGTCCTGATGCCGGTCTTCACCTGCACGCGGGCCGCCAGGCCACCTTCAGCCGGTATGAAGACGAAATCCCCGCCGTCCTGGCTGACCACGGCGCCGGCCGGCACGGAAAGAGCCGCGCCGCGGGAGGCCACGATCAGGCGCGCTTCCGCGAACATGCCGGACTTCAGCCGCCCGTCGGCGTTGTTCACCAGCACTTCCACCATGGTGTTGCGGGAACGCGCGTCCACCACGGGGCTTACCCTGTAAACCTTTCCGGAGAAGCCGTAGTCCGGGAAGGCGTCCACCTTTATGACCGCGCGCTGGTCCCGGAAAACTTTGCCGACGTACTGTTCCGGTACGTCAACGGCCACGCGCACCTGCGCCTGGTTCACTACCAGGGCTATGGGTGTTTGCGGGTTTACGCTGGCCCCCGTGTCCTGGTAGACGCGTCCTATCACTCCGGTAAGGGTGGATGGCACCGGGGCGGGTTCGTAAACCGTGCCCACTTCGTCGCGCTCCACAAGGGCGACAGTCTCATCTTTTTTTACCGGGTCACCTTCTTTGAGCAGGTTACGCAGCAGTTTGCCGGAAGTTCTGGGATAAAGCGTGGCTTCGTCCAGTGCCTTAACGGAGCCTGTGAGCAGAATGTATTCTTCAAGGTTTCGCACCTGGGCTTTTTCGGTTTTCACCAGGAAGCGGTCTTTTTCAAGATTATTTAAAGCTTCCGCTTCCTTATTTTTGCAGCCGGCAGCAAACAACAGCGAATAGCAAATAGCGAATAGCGAATAGGGGCGGAGTCTCTTCCAAAGCAGCGAATAGCGAATAGCGAATAGCGAATAAGAGCGGATTTCCGCCCCGCAGGATATTTTTTTTGTAAGGGTTTTAATAGTTTTCATAAATATTGTTAATCTCCAGTAAGTAACCTGAGACCTGTGACCTCTTTTTATGACGAAATAGCGAAGTGGCAAATGAAAACAGAAAAGTTATAAAAATCCGTATTGCCGTCCCTATCTCGCTATTCGCTAATCCCTATTCGCTTTCTTTATTCTCCCGCTGCCCAGTCAAGTTCCGCGCTGGCCGAGCATACATCATGCTGCGCCTGTGTATAAAATATTTGCGCCTTGTTCAGCGCTAGTGTGGCGTCGTTTATCTCAAGCTGGCCTGCCAGGCCGTTCTTGAAACGTATTTCGGTGGCTGTCAGCGCCTTGCGCGCCGTTTCCACGGATGTTTCCTGCGCCGCCTTGCGCTGGGCGGCTTCATTCAGGTCAAGCCAGGCCTTTTTGACTGTAATCTTAAGTTCCCTTTCAGCTTTTTTAAGGTTCTCATCCGCTATGTCCAGTTCAAGCCGGGCTTGTTTTACCCGGGACATTGTGGCGCCTCCGGCGAAAAGCGGCAGGCTGAGTTTTACGCCGGCCGCGGTACTCCATGAACTTTCCTCCCCGGAGGGGAAGGCGGAATCAGTCTGTCCCTGATACTGTTTAGAAGCGAAGGCGTAAAGGTTGGGGTAATGCCCGGCTTTTTCGAGCGTCACATTTTCCACTGCCAGAGCCTTTTGCAGCCTTGCCTGGCGGTATTGCGGCTGTTTCGCCATCGCCGCGCCGTAAAGTTCCGGAAGGCTTCCGGGTAGAGCGGGTCCGCAGTTTATGCCGCCGGAAAGTTTTATTTCGGAATCCGGCTCAAGACCCAGTAGATCTTTCAATTCAAGCAGGCCTTCCTCGTAGTAGTTCAGGTTCTGCGTTACCGCGGGTTCATTATTTGAGACCTCCACTTTCTGGCGGAGCACGGTCAGGTCGCTGGCCAGGCCCTGCTTATACTGAGCTTCAATTGTCGCCAGGTGCTGTATGGCCAGTTCCAGTGTTTCCTTTTGTATGCCGGCCATGGCTTTTGAAAGGAGCACCGCGTAGTAAAGCTGCTTTACCGCCTTTTTCACCCCGCTTTGCGCGGCGCGCAGATTTTCAGAGCTGGAATCGGAATATATGCCGGCCATAGTTATGCCGGTGCGGACCCTTCCGCCGGCCCAAAGCACCTGGTTAAGGTCAAGCGACCCGGAGTAGGAGTTGTCCAGGCCCATTTTTATCTTTTGGCCGCCGAAAAAAATAACAGATTTCTCTATGTTGCGGGTATAGGAGGCGCCGGCGCTGAGCTGCGGGTAGACGCCGCCCCAATACTCCTTTATTTTTTCCTTATATATTGCCCGGTTTTTTTCAGCCGTCATAACGGAGGTGTTGTTTTTAAACGCCAGGTCAACGGCGTTGTCCACGCTGAGGTCAAGCGCCTGGGCGCGGGAAAGCATGGGGATAAACAGAATTATTATCAAAACCGTTTTAACATGCCTGGCGCCCGCGCAGATAAGCCGGGCAAGGCGTGCGGGCAGTTTTTTGTCAAGGCTAGCCGCTCCCTGTTCACGGGCTTCTATCATAAAATGGGCTATTACGGCGCTTACCATGTGCAGTATGACGTCTATTCCGGAGCGTGAAATTCCTTCTTTGCCGGCGGTAGCTTCCAGTATTTTTCTTAGCGCCGTTCTATTGCGGTGTTTTAGCTCTATCGCCATGGAGCTTAAAACCCCGGAGGAGGGGGAGGCCATTATTTTTAGAGCGCATTTAGGCATATCGGGATAACGCTTTATGAAGTCCAGGTGATTTGAGAATATCCGCGCAAGTTTATGTTCCAGCGTCAGGCTGGGGTTGTTCAGTTCATTGTTCAATTCGTCAAAATGCTTGGTGCCTTCAATGAAGGCCGCCTTTATAAGTTCTTCCTTATCCTTGAAGTAATAATAGAGGACCGGCTTTGTTATTTTCAGGCGTGCGGAAATTTCGCGCATAGAAACGCCATCGGGGCCCCGCTCGGCCATCATGGCGGAGGCCGTTTCCAGTATGCGGCGGCATGTTCTGCCGCCTTTGGTTGGTTTTGAAGCTATTTGTAATTTCATATAAAACTTACTTACCGGTAGATAAACTATAGCAGGTTCCGGCCCGCAGTGTCAAGCGCCGGTATTCTATGGTACTTGTTCAGTTTTTAAGTGGTGCGTTTGCAGCGTGGAACAGTCTGCGCGGCGTTTTGAAATATCGGGGCCGGGGTTGCCAGGCTAAGGGCGCGCCATAGGTATTATGCCCCGGCAGGCCGCAATCTCCACGTTGCTGTTGACGATCCTGGGGACCGCGCGCCTATCTTCCGCATTCCCCGCTTCAAAAGCGGAAAAAAGAAGTTCCGGCCGCCACAAGCCGGGATCAATTCGCGCCAGTCTGTCCCGCAATATGCCGCGCCTCCTGGCAGAGAGAGTGGAAATCATTGCAGAAAGATTCTTCAGGCAGGTATCCGCGCCCTTTCTTCTGGTTTCGTTTAAACGCAGGACATCTTCTCTATCGGAGACATAATCCACGCCAAATGAGTTTCTGACACACAATTGCAATGCGCATGGAAGGACTTTCCCGGCTTTTGCCGGTTTCCCCTCTTCGCTGTAGCGTAAAGCGGCAAGCATCAGTATCTTGGAGTCCGTGAAGTCCAGGGAATATTCCTGGAGTTGAGCGCCGGAAATACTGCCCGCCATGAACGCTGTATTTAAATAGTCTTCTTTGCGAAACAAGCCGGTTTTTTCCAGCTCGTAGGCCTTACGGCGTGAATCCGCTGCCTTATCCAAATCGCCGGTTCTTAATGCCTCACGGGCCGCCATTTCGTGTATCCATGGGATGCCGGGGTACTCTGTTTCCAGTTTCTCCAGATCGTGCGCGGCGTTGCTTCGCAGGGGGTGCGATATCAGCAGCACAAAGCTGACCGTCCAGAAAATAATTACCGGCGTGGAAGCGGCATAAAAAACGGCTTTCGCGTTCGTGTACTCGTATCCGCCCGGCCTCGGAACTCCTCTGGGCATATCCGCGAAAAAAATCCCCGTCAGAGTGCATACTAAAAACCACATCGGCACGAAATAGCGCCCCGACACAGGCATAAGGAGGTGTATCAGGAGCAGATAGAGCGTAAGCAGCAGCAGCGGCCGGGCGGCCGCCAGGCGCCTCAGCCGGTAAACGCCGCAGAGCCATAAAAAAGCCAGCACGGGCAATCCCGGCAGCAGCGGTTGTGTAAACAAAAGGTAATACAGCCGGTATCCTATCGCTGAAATATACCGCAGCGGATGTGCCAGTATTTCCCGGGCCGCCCACAGGAACACGTTCTGATCGGCGGAAATTCCGGACAAGGCGCGCCAGTCACCCTCCACGATGCCTATAAGACCGAGCGCGCCCTCAATTATAGTTCCGGCCCGGTCGTTTTCAAGAAGCATAAATTCGTTCCGGCAAACCCAGTTGACTATAACCCAGGCCGAAACGGCCGCCAGGAGCACGGTCATTGCCGGCCACTGTCTTAAAAAACGCGCCCGGCCTTTCTCCCGATACGCCTCGTACACAAAAATTATTGGGATGAACAGCGCGATAACTCCCTTCGCGTACAGCGCCACAGCCAGAAGGAGGCCGATAAAAAAACTTCTTAACGTATAAGACCGGAATTTAACGGAAAGCCCGCAAACAATCATCAGTGCCGTAGTGGCGATCAGATTCTGTTCGATATATTGCTCATAAGAAAGCCCGCCATACAAAAATAGGAGGGCGCTGAGAACCGCGGACAGCGCGGCCGCCATGATTCCGGCGGAAAATGAATGTATCAGAGAGCCGGCGGAAAAAGCCAGTATCACCGGCAGCAGGAAGACAAATTTACACGCGCCCGCCTGCAGCCAGGCGGGGGTATGGTATTGGATGGTTGAAATAACAACCGGGAAAAAAGGGAACCAGATGTTCTCAAAAGTCCCGGTTAATGCGAAAAACCAGTTCTCTCCGGTATCATACGGTTTACTTAATCCCATCGTTCTTACGGAGTCGGGAATAAGCTGCCATAAACCAGCCAGGATAGCCAGCAGACAAAAATTGAAAAAAATGACTTTTTTGATATTCCAAGACTTGTCGTTCAACATTGAATTGCAGGTTCGCGGGCTGGCTATTGATCCCCGCTCAGCCCGCCCTTGTAAGAACCGGTACGCGGAATCTGTAAAAGTAGTATACAAGATTCTTCTGTTTCGTCAAACTGCCGGGAGAGGCGGACTGCCGGGCCGGTAATTTTAATAGAATCCGCTCTCTCGCGCCCTAGGAGCCTGAGCAATTAGTGCTTTCGAAGCGTCCGCCTTAGGCGGATGAGGCGAGGCGAAGCCAAAAATTTAGAGCATATCTTGAAGATATGTAAGAAATTTTTGGCAAAGCCGCAGCCCGAAAGCCGAATTTGCAGCCGAATCGGACTAATTGCTCAGGCTCCTAGGTCCTCCGGGTAAGTCCGTGGTGGGCCTTTTGCTCTTGAAATACCGGTTTCCGTATCGTATAACATATGCAGAATGATGTACTCACGGTTTCTAAAATCGCTTTTTGCCGCCGTTTTGCTGAGCGCGCCGTCGGCGGTTTTTTCATCCCCGGAGACGGAAAGGCGGGAAGCGGCCTCGCTTTTTGACGGTTCGGACCCGGCGGCCGGCGTTTTGCTGCCATTCCCGCGCGGCAAAGGTGATGCGCGCATTGAATCCCTTCAGCAGATGAAAGAAATTCTGTCTTCCGGAGCCTGGGACGGCCCCGTGCCGCAGGCGCGGCATTTTATGTTCAGGCATGACAAGGAAGGCTGGACGGCCCAGGCCCAAAGCGTGGGACTTGAGGGTTTTTTGTGGACTAAAAAAGAGCTTGAAGGGAAATACGGAGTAGGGCCTTTTCTACACCACACAAACGACTATTTCGCGTACCTGGACGATTTGCTTAAAGAGGTTTCCTGGACCGCCGAACTTCGGGCCGTGCTCAATGACCTGAAAGCTTCGCACATGTCCCCGCAGGATAAAAACACGCGGCTTAATACCGTTCTTGAGAGTTATATTTCGGGCCTTCAGGCCAATATCGCCGGTTACGATTCCGCCGCCTGGGCAAAGAAAGCCCGCATTTACGAGCTTTTTCCCCGCGCTTACAATCTGTCCGGAAGGCGCTCCGCGCAAGGTTTTTCCGCCTCAGGCGGAAAAACCCAGCGGGATCCTTCTAAAATACTGTTTTTCAGGGATTTTAAGTCTTCGGATTTCAGTGTGATAAAGCGTATGGGTTTTGATGCCGTATGGCCGATGGGGATACTTCCCATAGGCGTGCGGGGGCAGACCGGCACCGGAGGAGGTTCGCCTTATTCCATAAGCGACCACTCCACCGTAAACCCCGACCTGGGTACCGAGGAGGATTTTAAAAATTTTGTCAGCCTGGCGCATCAGGCCGGCCTTAAAGTGATAGTGGACTTCGTGGTAAACCATACCTCGCTTGATTCAAGGCTGCTGGCGGAAAACCCCGGCTATTTCGTCAGTTACCGTTATGGCGGGTCCGCTTCGCGTAACAATAGCTTCGCAGGACCACGTCCCTTCGAAGCTCCGGGCAAAAACGCCGGAGCGAAGGAAGACGGCGTCTGTCCGCGCGACGGCTATTTTGACTATACCTGGCATGGCGAAAAATATTGCGTGCATAACGGCGGCTTTGAATACGGCGGCGGAGTTTCAAGCTGGATAGACACGGCGCAGGTAAATTATTCAAATGCCGCTTTGCGCGACCGTATGACCGATATCGTAAAAGGCTGGGTTGCAAAGTTTGACGTGGATGGTTTCCGCGTGGATATGGCTTATCTGGCGCTGAACAATGTGTTCTCCCGCACCTGGCAGAAGTCCATGCCGCATGAGGAATTCTACCGCGAGCTTATATGGACGGTTAAAGCGGCCAAGCCTTCCGTTGCGTTTATGGCCGAAGCCTACGCTTTCCAGGAAGATCTTTCAGCCTGCGGTTTTGACACCATCTACAGCAAGTACGAAACCGGCCGGCCGGAAGGCCAGACGGGCTGGTATGACGCCACAGCCGGCGGGAACGGTTCCAGCGAGGCCAGCGCCGTCAACCGCGCCGCTTTTCTGGCCTGGCAGCAGGGCGGAGCCGGCTCGGTTGTTTTTTTAGGCAATCATGACGAGCCCGCGCCTGAAACGGTTTACGGCAGGCGCTTGCCGGCCGCTCTTATGCTTACCATGCTGTACCCCGGCGCCGTAATGGCCTACTCGGGCGCGGAAATAGGCTATAACGCGGCCATACCGACCGAATCAAAACCATTGCCTTTCAGCGCCCCCTGCCAGATAAACTGGAACGGCGGCGACCCGTGGGTGAAACAGACCTACCAGACGGTGTTTTCAGCCGCCGGTGATATCCGGGAGCAGCTTGGGGATTACGACATAGAACCGCTTTGGCCGCCGCAGGGTCAGAAATGGGTGGGCTATATCCTTAAATCTAAAACGGTTCAGGGGCTTAGAAAGGCGGTTATTGCCAATGTTACCTGGAATTATACTGGGGCTGATATTCCCGGGTTTAATTTCAGTTCCGGCCTGCAGAGCGGGGAGTATCGTATTATAGATTTTAAATAATTTTGTATAATAAACGGGGGAAGGGGAACCCTTTCCGGGTAGGAGCGCTTTTCAGCGCCCCTGATTACAGCGATTAAAGAGCGATTGCGGGGATTACAAATTGCGGGGATTTTTCCATCCACCCGTAATTATGTTTATTATCTCCATAATCATGGGTCTGCTCCCTCCACACAGCAATGGCGGAGACTTTTTCGGCAGGCCCCGACCATGAACTTCAAGAGGTTTTGTGATCCGCGCTAATCCACATTTGATAGAAATAAATACCAGGCTCTGGCTTAAGGACCTTCGCAAGAAGTATGCCATGGCCGATATGACGCTTTCCACAGTGCCCGATGACGAATGGCTGGGCCTGAAACATCTGGGTATTGATATTGTGTGGCTGGTGGGCGTGTGGCTGCCAAGCCCGGAATCCGAGCGCATTGCCCGCGGATCAGCCGGCCTGCTGGAAGAGATTAAAAAATTATCGCCGGATTTTACAAGCTCGGCGCTGGGCGCGTCGCCTTATTCCGTGTTTACTTATACGCTCAACCCGGAACTCGGTTTTGAATGGGAATTAAAGGCCCTGAAAGAAAAGCTTAATTCCATGGGCATGAAACTGATAGTTGATTTTGTTTCAAATCACTGCGCGAAAGACAACCCGGATATTGATCAGGCGCCTGAGTGTTTTATCAGGGGCGGCGAAGACGACTTTAAAGCGCATCCCGAATGGTTTTTCTCCCGCGACATAAACGGGGCTAAAACTTACATTGCCTACGGGCGCGATCCTAATTTTCCGGCCTGGACCGATACCGCCCAGCTGAATTATTTCAGCCCCGCCACCAGGGAAAAGATGCTTTCCATCCTTCTGCGCCTGGCCGGGATGTCGGACGGAGTGCGCTGCGACATGGTGATGCTTACCTTAAATGACGTGCATGAAAACACCTGGGGAGCCATTCTTGGCAAGGCGGGCTTCAAAAAGCCGGCGCGCGAATTCTGGGATGACGCCATACGGTCAGTGAAGGAAAAATATCCGGAATTTATATTTCTGGGAGAGGTCTACTGGGGTCTTGAATGGCGCGTGCAGCAGATGGATTTTGATTACACTTACGACAAAGTAACCTACGACCGCCTGCGCTTCCTGGGGCCCCAGGAGGTTAAGGGTCACTTGCGCGCGGAGAAACTTTATCAAAAACGCTCGGTGCGTTTTATTGACAACCACGACGAGCAGCCCTCTTTAACGGCCTTCGGCCGCGAAAAGGCGCTTGCAGCGGGCGTTATTATCTCAACTATCAAAGGTCTGCGCTTATATCACGAAAACCAGCTGGACGGCCTGCCGCACCGGGTGCCGCTGCAGCTTAAAGAAATTTATGACCGGGTTCCGGACCTTACGGTGCGTAAATTCTACGAGAAACTTTTAAAAATAATAGATCACCCCGCTTTTCACGGAGGAGAATGGAATTTGCTTGAGGTACGCGCCTGCTCTCCCCAGAACGATTCAAACCGCAATATACTTGCCTGGAGCTGGGTGCAAAGACGCACTATGAAGATAGTTGCGGTGAATTATTCGGCGTTTGAGTCCTGCGGGGTAGTGAACGTGGCAGTGAGAACCCAGGGCGAGAACGCGGCCCTTTTTGAAGAGATTTCCGGCCGCTTTTTTTCCTTTAAAGCCGAAGAGGCCGTCTCGGGCCTGAAACTTCAGCAGATACCTCCCTACGCCTCCTACATTTTTGACATGGAATTCTAACTACAGTGGCGAGTGGATAGTGGCTAGTTTTAAAAAGCATACGGCCGCCGCATACTAACCACTGACCACTCCCCTCTGTTCACTAGCCACTCGTCACTAATCACTCGCCACTGCGTTTATGGTTCCCTTGCCAGTGTCAGCGCGGCAACGCCTTTGGCGCCGTTTTTCTTCAGTTCGCCCGCCAATTCCTCTAAAGTTGAAAGCGTTGTAGCGACATCGTCGATGAGCAGAATATTTCTGCCTTTTATCAGTTCCGGCCGGGTTACCCGAAAAGCGCCCCTCATGTTTAACGCCCTTTCCTCTTTTGAAAGCGAGACCTGCGGTTTTGTGTTAAGCGCGCGCGAGGCCGCGTTTTCAAGCAAAAAAAGATGTTTTGCGGCGGCCAGTTTCTGAGCCAGGAGCTCCGACTGGTTGAACCCGCGTTCTTTTTTTTTGGCGGGATGAAGAGGCACGGCTAAAACGAATTTATAATCTTTCAATTCCGGGAAACGGTCAAAGGCGGCCGACAAGGCTTCGGACAGGGGGACGGCCAGACTTTCCATTTGAGAGTATTTGAAAGCGTGGATCAGCGAGCGCAGCTCGGCGTTGAAAACAAAGGCTGAACGCGCAAGATCAAGGTTCGCGGCCTCGCTTTTCCGGCCATGGCAGTCATAACACGTTGCGCCTCCGTATTTTAGCGGCAGGCCGCAGCGCGCGCAGTGCAGTTCGGGCAGCCCTTCAAGGGCGCCTTCGCACCCGGGGCAAAGCGCCCGGGCGCTTTCCCAGGGCAGGTCTTTGAGGCAATGAAGGCAGGTTCTAGGCAGCAGAACATGTAATAAATATTTCCCGATATTTGTAAAATTGAAGTTCATGCTTTTAGTCTGAGAGTCTGGAGTCTGGGCGTCTGAGAGTCTGGATTTGACTCTAAGACTCCAAGACTCACGACTCTTAGACTTCCCTTTTTAAAATTGGAACGTCAGCGTGCTGCCGAACTGGTAGGAAATATAATCCTCCTGCTTGACGTATTTGTTCCAAAGCCTCTGCAGGCCGCCGTTTAAGGTCATACGCAGGTTCTTTGCCATTTCGTAGTCCGCGCTTGAAGTAAGCGAGAACAGTTTGGTGTTGTCGGCTATGGTGATCGGCGATTTTTTTATCGCGTAGCTTAAAGTGGTTGTCCATACTATGCGGTTGGTGAATGCTATGGGATTTTTAATAAAAGGCAGTTTAAGGCCTTTGGGTATCTGCAGGTCGGTTTTAATAAGCAGGCTGGGGGTTATTGTTATGGTGTTCTGGCTTGTCACGCCAAGCACCGCCTGCGCCACATCCGAGACATAATCTATCTTAGGGGTAAACCGGAATTTTTTGTAGTCCAAAGTGGCCTGCAGGGTGGCGTCTTTGTGCACCGAGCTTTGCACCAGCTGGTCGGCGCGCAGATCATTCTTGTCCGCTGTGCGCAGGTTATAGCTCATAGCCATGTCCGCGTAATTCAGCAGTTTAAAGCGCAGGTCAATTCCGTAGCTCTTTGATTCGTCCAGGCTGATGGTCTTCACCTCGTTCGTGTTGCGGGAATATTTGACGTTTATGGTGGCGTTCTGCGCCCATCTCCGCGCATGGGCAAGCGCTTCCAGCTGCGACAGAGAAACTATAAGGTCCGGGAAAGTGCGGTTTACGGTCTTTGAAATTGTGCCTGTAACCTCGTCGCGCTGCACCGAATTCGTGAAATTATTCGTCACCGCCATGGTGTTTAAAGAGGCGGCCGCCCCCTTGAAAGCAAAACCCTCAAAAGGCTGCCAGCGCTGGGTGGAGTTTACCGTATCGCGCAGCGTTATGGAGTTGCGCCGGGCGAACAGGCTTTTTGGACGCAGTTCCTGCCGCAGCCAGAGCTTGGAGCGGGTGTCGTAGTCTTTTTCCACATTCTGCCACGTGTCGCCGTCCTGTATCTGGTAGCTGGAAGACAGTACCATTGAGCGCAGCAGGCGGTTGGAGGACACAAGGTCGTTAGCGTTAAGCGTAAGGCTCACTCCGCCCTGGGCGTTTCGGGTAACTGTTTTTAGTTCGCCTGCGTTAAATACCGCCGAAGTGGACACTATCGTGACGGTGGTTACATTTAGGTTGTTGTTTTCCATGGTGGTAACCGAGTAATTAAGCGCCGGGTTGAACCACTTGAATATCCTGAAATTTGAATTAAGCTCCACGGTTTGCTGCATGGATTTCGGATAATTTTCCATGACATCGGGCGAAGAAAGCGTGGTTCGTTTTTCTCTTACCTGCTGAAGGGTGTAGCCCGGATTCAGGGAAGAGCCGTTCCAGGGCACGAAGGCGAGCTTCGCCCCGTAGCTGTTTGTCATTTCGTCGGTACCGAACAGTCCGACAAGCCCGGGGGCCCCGTAGAGGTCGCGCAGTTCTTGGGCGTCGTAATTTACCTGGCTGCGGCCAAGGGAATAATTAAGGTCAAGCGACCGGGGCAGCGGGAAAAACCGCACCGGCACCGGGTAGGAAAGGCTGGCGGCGTAAACATCCTTTTCGTCGCGGCGGCGCATCAGGGCGTAGTCCGTCCTGTTTTTTGTGTAGTTCAGGCCAAGTTTCGGGAGAGCGGGTATATTTAAAGCGCCGGCGGCTGTGCCGTTAAGGCTCTTTACGCTGCCCTGCTGCAGCGAGGTTACCAGGTTGTTGATACCAGTGGCCTGCGTGTTGGGCGTTACGGTGATCTGTTTGGCGGCCGTGAAATTCATGGGGAAGAAGGAAAGCCGCGTAAAATTAAGATAGCCGGTATTCTGCTCGCTGTCCTGATTAGTTATGGCGGACACCGGCGTCTGGAAACCACGATCCATGAAGCGGTACTTGCCGCCGAAACTCATCCAGCCCGGCACTTCAAAATTGCCTTCCACTTTCCGGGCGTTGCCGACGCGCGTAATGGGTTTGGCCACGTGTATTTCGTTTATATAAACCTTGCCGCTATGGGGGGATCCGTCCGCCGCGGTTTTCACGCCAAGTACGATCTGGGACACTTGCTGCAGGCTCGGCGAGCCTTTTGATGAGACTGTTATATTGTAGTTGGAGCCGTTCCAGACATCAGGTACACTGTCGCCGGTCAGGTCCTCCTGGTCCAGGGTAATAAGGCGCCAGCCGGTAGATAAAGGGTCCATGGGCACTTCCGCCCTGAAATGATTAAGGTCATCTCCCAACTGCAGGTAAAAAATTCCGCCCGTATCCGTCACTGCCTCCGGCATAGGTTTAATAAGAAAGCGAAATTGTTTATGCTGTGAAATATCTATGGGGCGTGTGAATTTTCTGTAAATATACGCCGTGGAGGTGGAATAGATATTATCGTAATTTATGGAGAGCGTCTGCTCCACCAGGTTTTTTGAATTATTATCGCTCTGCTGTTTTGATACCGAGCCGTAAAGGTTATTAAACACGGCTGCGGCATCTCCGCCCGCAGAATAAATAGGCGTATAGCCGGGGTTGTCCACATTGTTTTCCGCAAGCGCCTGCAGCGTCCCGGTGTCTGAGGCGGTGGTGCTGGCCTGTACCGCCCAGGTATTGCCCACCGCCGCCAGACGCGCTATTTTTATAACGCCACTGGTCGCCCCCCCCGTAGTACGCTTTAGCGTAAGGCGCACCTGTTTTATGGCGCTCCATTTGTAGCTGTCGGTGGAGCTTATCGGCATGCTGGTCTGGAGGGTGTGCCAACCGCTGAAGTCCACGATGTTGGAGCCGTTAGAGCCGGTGGTAAGCGGGCCCGGTGTTGTTCGTGTATTGTCCGTAAAGCCGGAGCCGCTCACAAAACCGAAATCTCCGCCGGTGAAGTCCTGCGCGTCCAGGCGGCCGTTTTTATTCAGGTCCTCGGAATCCAGGCGGCCGTTTCCGGCGCCATAGCGTTTTGAACCGCCGCCGGCGGAGTAAAGCCAGCCGATGTCCTCGGCCGAAGATACCTGGCCGTCGCAGTTCAGGTCTTCGTTCTTCGGCGCGTTTAGAAGCGACAGGCCGCTCGCGCAGGTGAAATTCTGACCGCCTGTTCCGTCGGCGTTTTCATCTATCTGGCCGAAGTGTATATTCAACTCTGGTCCCAGCGTGGTAGCATTCTCGCCGTATATCACAAGTTCAAGCGAGGTTTTTTGCGAGAAATCAATCCCCGTAGCCGAAAGAGGGTATACGATGGAAACTTCCGACGACACATTGAAGTCGTAATTAACGGTCAGTACCTGTTGTGAGGCGTCGGAGGTGGCCAAAGGGTTTATAATACTGGCTTTCACATCCTCGGTGTTCCAGGTGACGGCGTTCGGGTTGGCCGAGCCAACAATTGAACCAGGCGGGTTGGCGGCTATGAACCAATAATTATAGTCAAACGAGGGGGAATCTTCCTGTTTTACGCCCTCCATATTGTCTACCAGGGCGTAATCATTTAAATTCGGGTTTAATTTTGACTGCGCTATTTCGCCCGCAAGGTTCGCCTTCAGGCCGAAGATATTCAGGCCTTTTAACTGCGTGTCGCCCTCATAAACCATCATGCTGTTGGTGAGGTCGGTGACATTGGGCACGGAATTCGCTTTTATGCCGCCCTGGTAAAGCAGGGTTGAGCCAAGCGAAAGGTGGCGGCTCAGGTCATAGGAAAATCTGCCGCCGACCAGCGACTGGTTGCCCAGGCCGCCGAAAGGCGAAACCTCGTAAGTCAGCTCGATCTTTGAGTCCTTTTTTATCCTGTCGGGGTAATAGAAGGTTATAAAGCCGGATTCATAGTCTATAAAATAATCTTCGTTCCTGTTAAGTTTTACTCCGTCCACCCGCACATTCTCGGATTGCAGAACAATGCTCGGTTCAAGCAGGAAAGTTTTAAAGCGGAAATAGTATTCCACATGTATAATCCGTTTCGGGGAAGGCGAGGCCGAATATATCTGCGGGTCCGGAGTTATAGTTCCGTCCGGCGAACCGAACGGATGCATAAGGTTTATTATGCCCTGTTCAAAGTCCACCTCCATATTGTTTGGGTAAGTCTGCGGGGGATTCAGGGAGGTGCCCACATCGTTTCGGTTCTGATCTTTAACCTTGATGGTGAAGCTTCCCCTTCCGTCGTCGCGCACAATGTTCGTCTGGCCTATGGAATAATAGGTTTTTATCTCGCGCTTGTATCCGGCTTCGCTTGTCGCCGCGACTGATGAAATATATATGTCACTCGGGGTTTTTATCAGTTTATAGAGCCCATCCCCCGAGGTATTAACGGGGCTTGAGGTGGAATTTTGCACCAGTCTGCTTCCATTTGCATTTTCATAGTCCATTATAACCGCGTCCTGCGGGTTAAGAGTGCGGTTGAAGGTAACTACGCCTTTTACATAGTCCATTACATAGTCTATGCCGGGGGTCATAAGCTGGAAACGCCCCGTGTAAGATGAGGTATGCACGTCCAAATCGGTCGCGGTAAGGCCGAAAACGGTTATGTTGTCCACTTGGGCCGGGATCTGCTGGTCTATATAAATTTTCTCCGAGCCGGCCTTTATAGGCAGGCGTCCGGGCGCGGCTTCGCCCTGGGAGTTTCTGAAAGCGACATCGTAATATTTGCGGCGCAGGTAATTTGTGTCAAGCAGGTCCACGGCCTGAAACTGGGTGTTACCGGTGTACTGCTTGGTTTTGGTCAGACCCTTTGTGCGCGAGCCCACAAGGGTAAGCTTGAAGCGCGATGTTCTTAAATCCGTCCTTATGCCGAAGAGCTGCTTATTGTAAGAAACAAACTCAGTGGCCGGAAGCGAAAGGTCTATATCGCCGAAGGCGACATTCTGCACCACCTCGTTGGGGTCGCCCTGGTAAACCACCGAAATATCCTGCTTGTCAATTTTCGTGTCGTCATAGTCCACATTCACGCTTATTTTCTGGCCCACCTTGCCCTGCATGCGAACCTGCATCTGCTGGTTTATCTCAAAAAGGCTGAGCGACTTCGGCCTGACGACAGTGGTTTGCTCCTGAAGGTATTTTTTTGCGCTGTAATTGAGCGAAATTACTTTCCTGCCCGTAACGGAAAGCGAGGTGCCCGAGTCCTTGAATTCCACTTCGGGCGGGGGGGAGCTTGGGGCTGAGGTGGAAAGCGCAATTTCGGCTTCCGGGATATAGGTCCGCTTTGAAGTTCGCCCGGCTTCTATGTCCTCGCGCACGCGGTTCCAGTCGTTCTGCGAGTAGTCTGAAAGGGGAAGATCGTTTGCCAGGTCTTCAAGGGCGGAACCCCGCGCCGGCGCGGTGTCGGCCTGCGCGGCGTTCATAATGGTTCCGGGGTCGGGGCGCTCAATCAGCAAAAAGCGCCCGCCGGCGCCTGCGGCGGACGCCGGAACCAGAAAATTGTCTTCAGCCCGGGCCGTTGAAAACCCCTGAAGCAGGCAGAAGGAAACTAGCAAGGCGGATAATGGTTTCACTATTTTTACTTTGCAAAAATCCGGCGCCCGATTTATAATATAATATTGTCAGTTCCTGCCTTCAAAAGCCGCAGGAACTGTGATTACAGTGATGAGGAAGTGATTACAGCGATAACAAACAAGCGACTTCAGTAGCGCCTGCTTATCGCCGTCATCTGCTCTTTATCGCTGTAATCATTGTTCCTGCGACTTTCCGTGCAGGAACAATATAATAGAATAAATTAATGCGAATTCCCATAGCCCAGCGCTATACACTGAAAAATTTCACAAAATTCTTCGCGCTTTCGCTTTTTGTTTTTACGGCGCTTTTTGTGATGCTGAATTTTGTGCAAATTGTAAACCGGGGGGTGCTGGGCGGTTTTTCTTTTTATTTTCTGCTGAAAAGTATAGGCTACCTGCTCCCCAACATAATTTCCATGTCCATGCCGCTTGCCTTTTTGCTGGGTCTGCTTTTGAGCCTGGCGCAAATGTCGCAGGATGGTGAAATAGTGGCGCTTCGGGCCGGAGGATTTTCTTTCCCGGAGATACTTTACAGCGCCTTTGCCCTGGCCGTTCTATGCGCGGTGCTGCTTATGACGGTAAACAACTGGCTGGGTCCGAAAGCCTTTAAAAAATCCTCCGACTATACCCGTTACATGCTGAACCGGGTTACCAAAATAGAGCTGAAGCCGCGTACTTTTCAGAAAGTTTCCGACTGGGTTATATACTCAAGGGAAGTGAACAATATCACTAAAAAACTGCGTTATGTGCAGCTGATAAAACGCGTGAACAACGGGGAGACGCCGGTTTCTGTGACGAAAATAAACTCCGCCGCCGGCCGCTATGAGATGGTGCGGGAAAAAGGGATAGAGATAACGCTCGCTAACGGGCAGTTTACCCAGACCGATTGCAAAGACGATGAGAAACTGCTTTACGGCGAATTCTCTTCCTATAAGACGCTCTTGCCTTTTATTTCCGAAAACGCGCTTGAGCGCCGCCTGAGCCCGCTTGAATATTCCAGCTACGAGCTTTGGCGCAGGCTTAAAGCCGGGGAGATAGACGCTGAAAACGCAGCCCGCTACCGCGTGGAAATAGTTTCGCGCCTTACCTTTGCCCTTACGCCCGTGGTGTTTTTCCTTATAGGAGCCCCGCTGGGGGTGGTGCTTGAAAAAAAAGGACGTTCCGCCGGCTTTTCGCTCAGCCTGCTTATAATCTTTTTCTATTACGGCCTCACGCTTACCGGAGTGGTGCTGGCTAAAAAATACAGTTTTTTGTTTCCGTGGGCGGTTTTTGCGCCCGCTATCGCGGCGGCTGCTGCCGGCTTCTGGCTTTGGAAAAGACGCCTGTATGCCCGTTGAGTTACAAGTTGCAAGTCACAAGTGAGAGTGGCGAGTAGAAAATTGCAACTGATAGCGCAAGATAAGACGCGCCGCACCCGGGAGCCTGAGCGTTTAGTTGGACCCAAGCGGGTAAGCATTGGGGGCGGAAATATTGCTAGAATTATAGATATTAGCGTCATCTGCAGCCAGGAGGAAAAATGAAGAAAATGATAATCGCCGCGGCGCTCGCATGGCCTTTCGCTTCAGCCGTGGCGCAGAACCAGCACCACGCCTTGCTTGACAGTTTACCCGGGCTTGGCAGGGAACCAAAAGAAGAGCCCGCCATTGAAGCGGCGCAGAGGCCGGACTCCCAGAAACTAGTATGGGAACTGGCGGCGCTTCGCCTGAGTTCCAAGCAGGAAGAAAGGCTTATGGGGGCCATAGATAAGGAAACCAAAAAATTTGACAAGTTGACTAAGGAATATGACAAGACTTCCGCTGAGGAAGCGAAATGGCGCTTTAAAGCGGAGGGCCAGCGTCAGGGACTTTTGAAAATAAATCAGGGCCTGCCGGATCTGATAAGGGAGTACCTTGATGAGGAACAACGCCAGAGCTATAACGCCATGCTTGACGCGAAAAACAAACCCGCCCCGAAAGAGGAGCCGGCAATAACTGAAAAAACGGCTGTTTCAAATGAAATTGCCGCGCCGAAGCCCCTCAAAAAGCGCAGGGTGTTAAGAAAAAAACGACGGCTGCCCGCGCCGGCCGATACGGCCGGTGCGGCAATACCCCCGGCTCCGGCCTCGGCTGTCCCGGCAGGTGATGGGCCCGGAGAGACGATGGTGGATAAGGAACAGGGCGCGCCCGTTCGGCCCGTGCGCAAAAAAAAGCGTGTTTTAAGGAAAAAAGCCCCGGCTCCGGCCAAAGTTTCAGCGCCCGCGGAAGATATAATGGCTGACGAGCCCGCTGCCGCCAAACCCGCCGGCAATCCGCCGCCCGCCGCCGAGGAAGACGCGGGTTCGTATCCGTAGGGGAAAGGCAATACCTGCGTAAAATTTGATAATTCCCTCCAGCCGGGCCGCTGGAATAAAGCGCTATTTATGCTGAAGAGAAAAGGTGTAACGCTTCTTGAGATGATGATTGCCGTGGCTGTTGTCACCATCGGCGTGATGGGCAGCATGGGGGCTTTCAAGTATATTAACCAGTCTATCACCCAATCCCGGCTGAAAAGTATTGCCGCCAATCTGGCCCAGGAAAGAATGGAGGTCCTGAAGAATAAATCCTATTACCAATTGCTGGTGACCACTTATTCCGTGACCAGTTCCGGTTATTCCCCTGACTTTGTCTACGACAACGGCAACTATCCGCCGGAAGTTATTACTATGTGGGGTTTTCCGGCTTTAACGCGGGCTATTAATGTGGATTACGCGTCAGTCTACGGAGGCGGCGTTTCCACAGTTCCTTACAGTTCAAATGACACCGGCATGAAAAAAATCACGGTTTATATCTCTTGGGCGGAGCGCGGGGTAAAAAAGAAGATCCAGTTGGACAGCTATTATCAGAATTCCAGCGTATCAACTTTAAGCACAGGATTTAATGGCCAGGTTACGGTTAGCACCGGAGGCGCTCTGGCCGGGGCGCTGGTTCAGGTGAGCGGCTCTCCCAGGTGGAGGGGATATTCCAATTCCGCCGGCAATTACAGTTTTCAAGTCGCGCCGGGGACCTATTCACTTGTTTGCTCTTCGGCCGGTTTCTTTTCCCAGGGCACCGAGCCCCTTACTGTTAACGAAGGGGCGTATACGACACAGCCTTTTTCGCTGACCCGCATCGCTACGGGTACTGTGGGTTCCGCCAGCGTTTATACCACCAATCCCGGCCTGGTGATAAGCCAGGTTGTGGTTGAGACCAACACCTGGGTCAATGACATGCTGGGAAACAGTAGTGTGGAGTACATAGAACTTTTCAACCCCACTACCAGCCCAATCAATATCGGCGTGACCGGCAATCCGAATATCCGCATCGATTACGATTGTGAGGCGGCCGGGCAGGACCGCGCCCACGGCGCATTTAACTTTGTGTTTATAAGTACCTACGTGCCTTCGGGCAGCTATTACCTGCTGGCCAGCGCAACGGCATTCATGATCAATGGTTCCATGATCAACGCCGACGCCTGCTTCGGCTCGGCCGCCGGTTGCGACACTATTCCAACCTTTCCCGATCATCTGGATAATAACCGGGCCGGCGCTATACGCTTAAGCAATTACTTAGACAATGCTTCCTATGACACCGTGGGGTGGAATGATAATAATAATGATGCCTGCGTAGATCCAGGGTTTTGTGAAGGAACTTCAATCCCAAATAACACGGCGAACGGCTTTGATGGGATGCAGGCAGGGAATCAAATCGTGCGATTTTCTTCTGCCTGTGCCGTGGGAATAACCTACGGCCGGGCTTATGACACGGACAACAACGCGAATGATTTTTACTATAACAACACTGCCGCAAGCGGCATTGTTTATAGGCCTTTCAACTCCTCCAGCCCGGCTCAGACCGTAATCTCCGGAAGGCCCTCTACCGGAGCTTATGTTTTAGCCAACGACGGCAATTCCGCCGGGGCGCTATCCTGCGAATATTCCGTGACCGGTCCGCAGGGCCAGGTGTGCGCCATGTCCTCTTTTACCGTAGTGGGCGTTGCCACTGGCACCTGGACAGTGGCGGTTATGACCGAAAACTCCAGTCAGACGATCTCAAATGTCGTGGTTTCGCAGGGGTTGCTTACCACCATTCCCAACGGCTCAACCTCTCCTTCCTGGCCGGATTCCGGTTTTTATAATACTGTCTTAAGCTCCGCGTATATGGGCGGTTTCGCCGGTGGCATGGTTTTTGGCGTCGGTCCCGATTACTTCAAGCGTATAAACGGGATTCTGATGTGCGCTTCCGATGGATCCCCACCTAGCAGGACCGACTCCCAGGGATTTTATGTTTTGAACCTGACTACAGGGATCACGGTTATTACCGCCAATTGTAATTCGGACAATGGTAGTTACACCAGCGACAACGCGGTAGCCACTATCGCGGAGGGAGCTGTAACAACTATACCCGCCTTCCACCTCGCGCAGGGCGGAGTTATCAAGGGATATGTTACCCCCGGGCTTGGCGCGCTTCCCAATATACCGGTGCTGGCGACTCTTGGCACGGCGGTATATGAAGATACCACCGACAATACGGGGTATTTTTACATCTTTGCGGCCACCGCGGCGGCGGCGTACACTATTACGCCTATTTTGGATCCGCTTCAAAGCTACACTTCGCTTCCGGGCCAGCCTCTTACGTCCAGCGTTACGGTTCCGGGCGATACCGTTTTTGCCGGTACTGTCACTGTAATCGGGGCTCTTGGAACAATTACGGGGAGCGTCTCAGCCAACGGCTCCCCTATTACCACGGGGGTTCTGGTAGTCGCAAGCACGGGTACCGTTCCCGATCCAATGCCGGCCATTACCGCCGCCACGTCCCCGTCGCTTACTATTTTCTACGCCGTCTCCAGCAAGTCGGATGGAATGTATAGCCTGGAAGTGCGCGCCAGCACCACCTCCACGTATAATGTGCGGTTCTTTTATCCCGTAGTTGATATCAAAACAGGAATAGCCGCCTCTCCCACTCCCAGCAAACTCATAACAGGGATTTCCGTGGGCGCGGGCGCGGCGACGCCGGATCAGAATTTTACATGGCCATAAATTCTAAAAAAGGTTATACCCTGCTGGAATTGATGCTCACGGTCGCTATCATAGGGATAGTGGGAGGGATGTCCGCGCCGCTGCTTACGCAAATGACCAACTTCTGGCGGCAGACCAGCGCCAGAAATACCATTCAACGGGATGTACGCCACAGCCTTGACCTGATGAATCGTTTTATCCGGCAGGGCCAAAGCGGCACCGTGGTAATTGACGCCGCCGCCAATCAGCCGTCTTGTTCACGCATCACTTTCACCAGCATTCAGGGCCAGACCGTTTCTTTTTACCAGGAAGGAAATAAGCTGCACATGCGGCTTTCAGACAACATCTCAACCCTCTCAAACAGTATCGCCTACATCGCGTTCACTTATCCGCGTTCGGACGACGTCAGTCTCATTTCGGTCTCACTCACCGCGCAGTCGTCGACTTACAGGGGCGGCAAGAAGGCGCTGCAGTTATCAATTCAAAAAGTGAGGATCATGAACTAGATGGAAAAAAATAAAGGTCAGGTGCTGGTTGGGGCCATTATATTGCTGGCGGTGCTGGCCATAATTGTCCCGGCTATGGTTATGTATATCCGCAATGAAACAAAATGGAGTATGAAACAGGCACAGAACTCCAACGCTTTCCAGCTGGTGGAAGGGGCGCTGGACAGGGGATATCAGAAAGTCACGGAATCCACTGCCACCTGGACAGCCATCAAAAATGGACAGGCGTTGACAGGGTTCGACCTCAGTACGCCTACGGCTTATACCGATCTTGACGGCGGCTCTTATACCATAGGCATTACCAGCGGCACGGAGACGGGGACGGTTGTAATCACCGCCATCGCCCGCGATAAGAACCTAAAGGAAACGCGGGCGCTTAAGGCGGTCTACGCCAACTCCGTCATGGGCAACATAAGTATCGTAGCGGCTGACGGAGTTGCCATTACCGGCAACAATATACAGGTTGAGTGGGGCGCCGTCACCAGCCCCAAAACGGTGGATACCGGCGGTAAGAACCATCCCTCCTTCTGGAGCGCCAACGACATCCAAAGCAACGGGGTCTCATTGGATACTGACGGCCCTGGCGGTAACAACTGCGACCCGGGCACCTGCTGGTGGTGGCATTCTTATCAAACCCAGCTTCCGCCGTTTCCGGCGGTAAACACTGAGGGTTATAAAGACCTGGCCATCGGCCCCGACCCGGCCAATCCCCTTCATGACCCCTGCGGCAACCATTATTATCAGCCTGGTGACTGGAGCACTAACTGCAATTCGCTCGTCGGGGGGACGTATTATATCGCGGGAAACTGGACTAACTTCAAAAGTGCCATCATAGGCAATGTTATTATTATGGGCAATATGGAGTTCAAGAACGGGAGTCAGGCCACCGTGGGTTCCTATGCCGCTACGGTTCCGCCAGTGGCCTGGAAGCAGTACTGCAATGACTGGGATTATTATCTGGATAATTACGATGCCCCTCTTAATGCCATAAGTCCGGCTGTTCCGGCCTGTTTCGGCAGCCTTAACAACACTTACCGTCCCACCGGTCTTACCAAATCCATAAATCCCGCCATCCACGGATTCGTATATGTCGGCAAAAACCTGAGTCTCCCAAATGGCGGAGGCAGCGACGACTTGGTTCATGGGGCCATAGTGGTTAAGGGAACGGCCAATATAGATTCCAACTCGCATTGTAAAATATACTACGATCCGGCTGTTGCGCAGGACATCCTGACGACAAATTACACGCTGGTGAGGACATCCTGGCAGGATATCACCACCCCGTGGCCCGCCGCTCTCCCATAAATACCCGGCTTGCGCCCGCCGCACCGGTGGCCGGCGCCAATCCCTTCAGCGCCCTCTGGCGGTAGTTCATCGTCATTGAAAAAGAACTCATAATTTAATAAGTTATATGTAGTCAGTCAGCGTTTTGTACGATTACGGAGGAAACCATGAGAGTGCACATAGTAGCCAGGAAACTTAAAATTACCGATGCCATAAAGGATTTCATAGAAGCCAGGTTTTCAAAGCTTAGCGAATTCCTTGATAATATCGTATGGGCCCAGGCTATGGTCAGCCTTGAAAAGAAAATATACACGGCCGAAGCCATCGTCCACGCCGGTCACCAGACAATGAAAGCCAGCGCCCAGTCGGACGATGTGTATTCCGCCATAGACAAGGTTATGTCTAAAATGGGAATACAGGTGAAGAAATACAAGGAACGCCATGTCGAGCACCGCGGCAGGGAAATGGATTACAGCGAATTTACCACGCTGGTCGGCCCGGAAATACGGTTTTCGGTAGTGAAAGATGTGCCCATAAAACCGCAGGGCAGGGAAGACGCCGTGGTTGAAATGGAAAAGCTGGGTTATAATTTCTGGCTTTTCATGGATAAAGAGTCAAAGCAGGTGAGAGTGGTGTTCAAGCGGCTTGACAGCACCTACGGCCTTTTACAGCCGGTTAAGAAATAAGACGAAGAAGGCGGCAAGTAACCGGTAATGTGGCCGGTAACCGGTTGCTTTTCCGTTTCCCCGGAATCATCAAATGACAGAAACCACGCACAGCGCCCCAAAAACGGTGACCATCGCGGAATTGCTGAAATACAGGGGCAAGATCCTGGGGTTGAAGGTGATCAGCGGAGCAAAAAAACTTTCCCGCAAGATCGTAGTCAGCGAGATAAACCGGCCGGGGCTCGCCATTGCGGGCCACATGGAGCAGTTCCGGTCCGAGCGCATACAGATAATAGGCCAGGGGGAACATGCCTACTGTCTGAAAGAAGACAAACGTCTGGTGAGCGCGAACTTCCGGAAGATGTTCGCTTTCTCCGACATCCCCTGCGTGATAGTGACCGGCGGCCTGCGTCCCCTGCCCGTTATAAAATCGGCCTGCGCGCGCGCGGGAGTGCCGCTGCTTACAAGCTCAACCGACACTTCTTCCTTTATCAGGGAACTTACCATATTTCTTGACGATAAACTGGCCGCCGTCGCTTACGCGCACGGGGTGCTTGTAAATGTTTACGGCCTGGGTGTGCTCATACAGGGCGCTTCGGGCGTGGGCAAGTCGGAATGCGCCCTGGAGCTTTTAAAAAGAGGCCATATCCTTATAGCGGATGATGTGATAGAAATTAAAAGGCGCATCGGCTATATGCTGGTAGGCAATTCCCCTAAAAATATAAAGCATTACATGGAAGTCAGGGGGCTTGGCATCATAGACGTGGAACTGCTGTTCGGCGTGGGCTCCATAATGGACCAGTCCATAATAGAAATGCATGTGCAGCTTGAAACAGTGGTCCCGGGAAGCCTTGCCGATTATGACCGCACCGGGCTTAAGTCGCGTGAAATCATCCTGCTTGATGTTTCCATGCCGTCGTTGCGGCTGCCGGTCACTCCCGGCCGGAACCTGGCGGTACTTATAGAGGTGGCGGCCCTGAATCAGCGCCTTAAAAACCAGGGTTATTTCACGGCTAAAAAATTCAACGAAAACCTTATAAAAGAAATGGGAAAAAACAGCCGCAATTAAAACAGCATGAAAAATCTATCAGGTGGTAAGCTTTTTATTATTACCGGCATGTCCGGAGCGGGCAAAAGCCAGGCGCTTAAATGTTTTGAAGACTTCGGTTTTTACTGCGTGGACAATCTGCCGATAGGCCTGATCCCGGAATTCCTGGAATTTATAAAAAATCAGAAGCACTTCCGCTTTGTGGCCCTTGGGTTGGATATGCGCGAGGGGCGGTTTTTCAGGGGCTTTACCCGCTCGCTTGACAGCCTGCGCGCGCTGGGTCTTGACTACAAAGTTATTTTCCTTGATTCCACCGACGGCGCGCTTCTTCAGAGATTTTCGGAAACACGGCACCGCCACCCTCTGGGCAAAAATGTCGCCGCGGCTATAAAAGAGGAGAGGAAAATTCTCTGCGAACTTAAGGGAAAGGCGAACAAGGTGATAGATACCTCCAGGCTGACGCTTGGCGAGCTGAAAGAGATACTTTCCGGAATGCTTGAGCTGAAACGCTCAAAAGAAATGAAGCTGTCCGTTATTTCCTTCGGTTATAAATACGGTCTGCCGCTTGACGCGGACCTTGTTATGGATGTGCGTTTCCTGCCCAACCCTAATTATGTCACGGCACTCAAGAACAAAACCGGGCTTGACGCGCCGGTGGGCGACTATGTAAAACGCCGCCCCGCTTTCAGGTTTTTTCTTAAGCAGTATCTGGCACAGATTGATTTTTTACTGCCGTATTACATAAAAGAAGGCAAATCTTACCTGACTATAGCCATAGGCTGCACTGGCGGCCGGCACCGCAGCGTTTTTATAGCCGAACAGGTGGCCAGCGCCCTTTCAAAAAGCGGTTTCTCGGTTTCAAAGTATCACAGGGATATCAGAAAATAGGCTGCCATAAGCCGTAGGCCATAAGCCATAGGCAGAGTAAGGGCTGCCATAAGCCCTAAGCTTTAGGCCATAAGCAGAGTTTTTGTGTTCCGAATTTTATGGCGTATGGCTTAAAGCTTATGGCAATAGCCGTATCTAAAGCTATGGCATAAAACTGTTTAGCTTATGATCAACATAATTGTTATCACACACGGGGAATTCGGCGCTTATCTTATAGAGGCGTCTGAAACCATAGTGGGCGTTCAGAACGCGGGCCTTAAGAATGTTTCCATTTCCCCAAGGCTGCCGCTCGAAAAAATTAACGCCCTTATTGCCGCGGCCGCCGCTGAAATGGCATCGGGTGACGGGCTGATTTTCCTTATAGATATGCCGGGCGGCACTCCTATGAATGTGGTGCTTCCCATAGCGCGTGACATACCAAAAAGCGCGGTAATCTGCGGCGTGAACATCAACATGGTGACTTCCGCCTTCGCTTATCGCAAAACACTTGGCTTTAACGACCTTGTGGAGAAAATAATGGTGGACGGAAAAAAAGCTATCTGCGAGGTTAAAAGTCTGTTGCTGGGAAGCCAGGAAAGTAGATAGTAGATAGTATGTAGCAGGTAGGGTATAAGGAACACAACTTCCCTGCATACTACATACTACATACTATCTACTACCTACTTACCAAATTATGCCCATAACACTTTACCGCATAGACGACCGGCTGGTGCATGGCCAGGTGGTGGAGGCCTGGGTGCCGTACCTGAAGGCGGGTGAAATCGCAGTCGTTTCAGACGACTTATCACGCGATTTGATGCGCCAGACCATTATGCGCTTTGCCGCGCCGGAAGACATAGCCTTAAGAATACTGCCCCTGAGCGAAGCGCCAGCCTACCTGTCGGCGGCGGACGCCCGCGGCCCGAATATTCTCGTTCTGCTGCCGGGGCTTGCTGAGGCGGTTGAGCTTATTAAAAAAGGCGTAAAAATTTCCAGGCTTAATGTGGGCGGCATGCATTACTCGGCCGGAAAAAACCTGTCCATAGGCAGGGCTATTTTCTTAAACGACGCCGATTGCGCGGCGCTTCGCTTTCTTTCCGATTCCGGCGTTGTTATGGAGGGCCGCGGTGTGCCTTCAGACGGCCCGTTAAATCTTATTGAGGCGATAAGCTAGGGGCGCTGGTAGGCGGGTATGCTTGTAGGCCTAATTTAGGAACTCCACAGAAAGCATACCAGCCTACTAGCCTACCAGCAGTGTTGTCTTCTGGTTTACTAGCATCCCAGCAAAAATCGGCAAAGCGATTATTCTATTTTATGATTTTAATTTTAAAAGCTCTTATCTCAAGTTCACTCGCGGGGCTGTTGGAACTTGATTCTGTCCAGGCGGGGCAGTTCCTTCTGTCGCGGCCGGCCCTTGTAGGGCCGCTGCTTGGCGCTTTAAACGGCTGCGTTCTTGAAGGCGCGCGCCTTGGCATTTTAATTGAGCTCATATATATCGACTTTATCCCGGTGGGCGGGGTTGTGCCCCCGAACGGCGTAGTGGCAGCCGCTGTGGGGGTGCTCGCGCACGCCTGGGCGGGGGTCGCGCCGTCACTCGCCTTTTTCACGGGACTATTAGCCGGGGGAATGTATTCTTTTGTTGAACACAGGCTGCGTTCCTCCCGTTCGCGCCGCAATGGCGTTATTGAAACTGAAATTAAGGCGGGCCGGGAGCGGTTGCACTACTGGATAGCAGGCGCTCTGCTTGGGGAAAGCGCGGTGGTTTCTATTTATGTTTTTTCTTTTTCCGCCGCCGTGGTGTTAGCGGGGGGTATTTTTCAGCTTGAGACCTTTACGCCCGCCATGAATTTTGCTTACTCTCTGATGCCCTGGCTGGGTTTAAGCGGGCTTTATTTCAGATTCAGGACGCAGATGTATAAGAGAGGGTAAGAGGGAAGTCTTGGAGTCGTAGAGTCAAAGAGTCACAGAGTCGCAGACTCCCCGACTTTCAGACTCTCAGACTCTTAGACTCCCAGACGCTCAGACTGGTCATTATTATGCTTTTTTCAATGTTTTTACGGTCTTTCTTCATACAGGCGGGCTGGAATTACGAGCGCAACCAGAATGTGGGTTTTGCTTTCGCTTTGCTCCCGGCGCTGCGTAAAGCGTATGGCGTGACTGTGCCACTGGCCTGCCCCGCCCTTTTGCCAACAGAGTTAAACAGCATCGGGCAAAAAGGCGGGGCCTGTTCCGCCTTAGGCGGATTGTCCTCCTTCGCCAAGGCTTCGGAGGAACATGGTCCTGCGAAGCTGTTGCCAAGCGAAGCAGACCTGTCCGCGACTGAAAGATTTTCCTCGGCTCTGTTGCGGAATTTAGGGTTTTTCAACACACAGCCGTATATGGCGGGTTTTATTCTTGGGAATGTGGCAAAAATGGAGGAGAAGCTGGCGGCCGGGCCTGAAAATGAGGAAGCCATAAAAACTGCGGCTGAGGTAAAACAAGCCCTCGCCTCAAGCTTTGCGGCGATAGGCGACAGAATTTTTTGGGGACGCCTTAAGCCAATGACAACCCAGGTCTGTCTGATAGTGTGGATTCTTGGCGGCTTTTACGGTTGGCTGTTTATCTCCGGCCGGGAAATGCCATCTCTTTGGCTGATCATGCTTGGTCCTGTTTCGGGGGTGGCGGTTTATTCGTTTTTTGCCGTTTACTGGCGCTGGAAGGGCGTAAAACTGGGTTTTGAATGCGGCGGCGCTTCAAATTGCGGTCTTGAAGCCATGAACTGGTCCCGTTTTATAAGGCGCCTCAGCGTGCTGGGTTTTTCTTTTTCTCTGATGATAGTGCTGGCGGCTTTCGCCCTGTCAACAGCTTTTAACAGTCACATGCGCCCGGGGCCCGATCTTGCTCTTCGCCTTGGCCTGCCGCTCAGCGTTTTAGCGGTTCACCGCGTGGCTCACAAATCAGGCCGTTCTGTTTTTTTTGTAATCGGCCTGATTCTTTCGGTTTCACTTTTTCTTTTTTGGGCGCTTAAACTCAAGCCCTTCGTCCTTTAGGAAAGGGTAAAGTGTGAAGCGTAAGGAGCGTAAGGATAAATGGTGAGAAACAAACACTGCGGTTTTTTACTATTCGCCCTTTACGCTTCACTCTTTACCCGTACTGATTATGATTAAAAAGAATATTCGTGTTATCAACGAACTCGGCATACACGCGCGGCCGGCCGGCATGCTGGCGGATACGGCTTCAAAATTCACCTGTGATCTGAAGCTTATAAAAGACAAAATGGAAGTTAACTGCAAAAGCATTATGGGCATACTGACGCTTGCCGCAGGCTTTGGCGTGACGCTTACCGTGGTGGCAAGCGGCAAAGACGAAGCGGCCGCCGTGGCGGCCATAGAGCGCTTATTCGCCGGGAAATTTGAAGAAGAGTGATAACAGCAGCGAATAGCGGATAGCGAATAGGGAAGATTAAAAATGAAGAATAAAAAAATATCAGAATTAGTGTTGCCGCCCCTATACGCTATACGCTATACGCTCGCCGCCGATCAGCGGAGAAAAATATGCTTATAAAAAAGGGGATAGCCGCAAGTTTAGGTATTGTGATCGGCAAGGCGCATATCCTGAAAGAGGAGAATATCCTCATAGAGCAGAAAGAAATAGCGCCTGAAAAGATAAAAGCCGAGATAAAACGCTTTAAGGACGCCCTTGAAAAAACAAAGCTAGACCTGGATGCCATTCGCGTGAAAGTGCTTGCGGTGCTTGGCAAACAGCATGCGAAGCTTATAGATTCGCATCATCTTATTTTAAGCGATCCGCTTATTGCCAAGGAAGTTCCGAAGCTTATAACTGAGAAGCATTTTAACGCGGAATTCGCTCTTTCGGAAGTGCTGGACAGGGCCGAACAGGAATTCGAAAAAATAGACGACGAATTTTTCCACGAGCGCAAACATGATGTTTTTGATGTGGGCAAGAAAATTATTTCAAATCTTGTCAACAGTGAAAAGGTTTCCCTTAAAGATATCAAAGAACCTGTTGTTATAATCGCCCATAACCTGTATCCTTCCGACACGCTTCACATAAGGGAGTCAAATAAGGTGCTCGGGTTCTGCATGGACCTGGGCTCAAAATCAAGCCACACCGCTATTTTCGCCCAAAGCATGGGGATTCCCGCCGTGGTGGGGCTCTCCGACATCACCCGCCAGATCCAAAGCGGTGATCTGGTGATAGTTGACGGAGAGCAGGGTATGGTGATAATTTCGCCCACGGTCGAGATAATCGCCAAATACAGGCTGCGGCAGGCGGAACTGCATAAGCAGGAGATCTTTTTCCATCGCTTGAAGGGTCTGCCCGCTGTCACCCGCGACGGCCACAAGATAAACCTGATGGTAAACCTGGATTCTTCCTCCGACTCCGAGGAACTGGCCGCGACCAGGTCCGAAGGGGTGGGGCTTTTCAGGACGGAATTCCTTTATATGAACCGCGACGCCGTGCCTACGGAAGCTGAGCAGCTGAAGGCCTATTCGGAGGTGGCGCGGGCGCTTGGCCCTTTGCCGCTTACCATAAGGACGGCCGACATAGGCGGTGACAGGGCCACCCAGCTGGGTATAAAGGGCTTAAAGGACGAGCGCAATCCTTTTATGGGTTTCAGGGGTATACGGCTTTTTATCAAATATCCGGAACTGCTTAAAACCCAGCTGCGCGCCATTTACAAAGCCAATACCGCCGCCGCCGTTAAAATAATGATTCCGATGGTTTCCTCCCTTGACGAGGTAATCACCGTGAAGAAAATGGCCCAGGAAGTGAAAACGGAGCTGTCCGAGGAGGGCTTTGAAATAAAAAAAGAACCGGAACTGGGCGTGATGGTGGAAATTCCCGCGGCCGCAATTATTCTGGATTCTTTGCTTGGTGAAATTGATTTTGTTTCCATAGGCACGAACGACCTTGTCCAGTATACGCTTGCCGTTGACAGAATAAACCAGTATGTTTCCGAGCTTTACGAACCGTTCCACCCGGCGGTGCTGCGGCTTATCAACCTGGTGGTGCAGACGGCCCACAAGAAAGGCAAGCCGGTCAGCGTCTGCGGCGAGATGGCTTCCGACCCCTATGCCATACCTTTGCTTGTGGGGCTTGGGGTGGATATACTTTCAGTGCCGATGAAAATGTATTTACGCGCGAAGTATTCCGTGCGCACAATGAATTTTGAGCGGTTCTCGGCCCTGTCCCAGCATGCGCTCGGGCTTCCCACCTCGGACCAGATAAGGAAGATGGTAGAGGAGGAAGTGAAATAGCGAGTAAGGACTCGCTGCTGGTAGGCTGGTAAGCTTCTGGATTCCTTAACAAGGCCTACTAGCCTATGGCATACCAGAGTACAAGCTAACTTGACAATAATGAACATCCGGAATTTCTCTATTATCGCCCACATTGACCATGGTAAATCCACGCTGGCCGACCGTTTTATAGAGATCACAAATACCATTCCTGAAAGGATGATGAAAGAGCAGTACCTGGACGGCATGGAACTTGAGCGCGAACGCGGCATTACCATCAAGGCCAAAGCCGTAAGAATGCTTTACACCTCAGGGGTGGACGGCGGGAAATACATTCTTAATCTTATTGATACTCCCGGCCATGTGGATTTTTCATACGAGGTGTCGCGGGCGCTGGCGGCCTGCGAGGGCGCGATACTACTGGTGGACGCTTCCCAGGGTGTGGAGGCGCAAACGCTGGCTCACGCGCATCTGGCGCAGTCGCTCGGTCTTACTATTATTCCCGTCATTAATAAAATAGACCTTGAACACTCCAACCCCGACTCCGCCGAGGAACAGATATGGGAAGTGCTCAGGAGTCCCGCGGAATCATCGCGTATCAGCGCGAAGAACGGCCTAGGCGCCCGCGAAGTTCTTGAGCGCGTGATCCGCGAGGTCCCCGCTCCCGGCGGTGCTGCGGACAAGCCGTTTAAAGCGCTTGTTTTTGACTCTTTCTACGATGTTTATAAAGGCGTGGTTATATTCACCAAAGCGGTGGACGGGGCCATTTCGGCAGGGAAGTATATTTCATTTTATTCCAGCGGTGCGAGCTACAAGGTGGAGGAGGTCGGGTATCTTACTCCCAAGCTTGTGAAGGCGCTTTCCATTAAGACCGGAGAAGTGGGTTATATCATCGCCGGCATCCGCGACATCCACGAGATAAAGATGGGCGATACGATATTTGAAAAAGAAAAGCCGGTGAGTGAGCCGTTGCCCGGCTATAAAGAAGTAAATCCGGTGGTATTTGCCGGTTTTTATCCAGTAAATACTACGGACTATACCGCTCTTAAAACCGCCATAGAAAAGCTGAATCTCACCGATTCATCTTTCAATTTCCAGGGCGAGACTTCCAAGGCCCTCGGCTTCGGTTTCCGGCTTGGTTTTATGGGGCTTCTGCATCTGGACATCATCCGCGAGCGCATTGAACGCGAGTTTAATATTCCCCTTATCGCCACCAATCCGAATGTCATCTATAAGGTGCTCGCAAAGAACCGTTCAACACTGAAGGACGGTAAATATATAGACGTCACCAATCCCGCTGACTTTCCGCATTATGGAGATGTCCTTGATATCATGGAACCCTTCGTGCACGCCACTATTATCGCCCCGTTGCCTTATATGGAAGGCATCATGAACCTGCTCAAAGAAAAACGCGGCGAGCACGTAAAGATAGAATATATATCCACCACAAGGGTTATAGTGGAATATTACCTGCCTTTAAGCGAAATTATTATAGATTTTTACGACAAGCTCAAGTCCGTTTCAAAGGGCTACGCTTCTTTTGACTACGACCCTTACGAGTACAGGTCCTCGGATATGGTGAAGATAGAAATACTCCTTCACGCGGAAGTCGTCGACGCGCTGTCATTCATTGTGCATCGTTCCAAGGCGCTTTATAACTCAAGACTGCTTTGTGAAAAGCTCAAGGAGCTTATCCCGCGGCACATGTTTGAAATAGCGGTGCAGGCTCAGGTGGGCGGAAAGATCATAGCCCGTGAGACCATCGGCGCCGTCCGTAAGGATGTTCTGGCCAAATGCTACGGCGGCGACATCACCCGCAAGCGCAAGCTGCTTGAGAGACAAAAAGAGGGCAAAAGGAAGATGAAGCTGCTGGGTTCGGTGGAAATTCCGCAGGAAGCTTTCATGTCGCTGCTCAAGATCAGCCAGAATAAATAAAGATGCAAAGCAATTTGGAGGTAAAGCAACTTAGCAATTCAGAGACAAAACAACTTGGCTAATTTGCGGACTTCGCATCCAAATTGCTTTGCATCTTTACCTCCAGCCGCAGACTGCTTTGCCTCTTGCGATTTGTTGTGCTGTTACTTCAATAGGAGAAAAATATGGAAGAAAAACTTTTCTGGGTCGGTATTCTGGTAGGGATCCACTTTTTTTTAACCCTGCATTTCAGGGATAAAAATAAATTCAGCGCTTCGGCGTCGTTTACGCGCCTTTGGCACGCCGCTTTTATGGCCGTGCTGGGTTTTGTGGGAGGGGCGCTGCTGTCCGTAAGTCTTGATAACCGCGGCGGCGAAGTGGTGACGACGGTGCTTTTCAGCGTGCGTCAGCTGGCCTGGGGGCTAGCGGCCGCAGTCGGCTTCGGCCTTTACGCTTTTTTAAAAGGCGACAAAGCCCGGTATACAGCGCAGGAAAACCCGCCGCCGGCCATAAAAGGCGACCTTGAATGGTCAGAGACGGTATTTTCGGCGGTACTTCTCGCTTCGGTGGTGATGTATTTGTTCGTGCAGGCTTTTAAAATACCTTCCGGCTCCATGCGCACCACCTTCCTGGAGGGGGACCACCTTTTTGTTAATAAGTTTATATACGGGTTTCGTATTCCCTACACGCATAAAAAGTTTTTGGCCCTGCGGAAAATAAAACGCGGGGATATAGTTATCTTTATGTTCCCGTCTGAAAACCCCAATGAGTTTCAGTGCGGCGGCAGGCAATACGGCAAGGATTTTATAAAGCGGGTCATCGGCCTGCCCGGAGACAAGGTGCAGCTGAAAGACGGAGCGGTGTTTGTGAACGGCGTGCTCATGAAAGAAGAGGCGTACGCGAAGTATATTGACAATTTCCGCTACCCCGCGGGTTCCGGCAGGATTACGGCCTCGGACTATCAGCTGCAATGGGAAAAACGGACGCTCGGCCAGATGTTTTCAGAATACATAAAGGATAATTTCGGGCCCGTAACAGTGCCGCAGGGCCAATACATGATGATGGGCGACAACCGCGACCGCTCCTGCGATTCCCGTTACTGGGGGCCGGTGCCGGAATACCTGATAAAGGGTAAGGCCATGTTTATTTACTGGCCGCCCTCTCGGATGGGCGCGCCGAAGTGAGGAGAGGGGGAGAGAGGCGTAACCGGTAATCGGTGACCAGTAATCGGTTAGCTGCAAACCCCAAGCGTCTTTGGTTTTTATAAATGAAAATATCTGAAAAGCTTAAAAAACAATCCAGAGTTTTCTCTTTTGAATTTTATCCTCCTAAAAAAGAGGAGGATATCCCTTTCCTGAAAAAAGCGGTGGAGGAACTTAAAACTCTCTCTCCCGATTTTGTGTCCATCACTCAATCGCCAACCGCGCTTAGCGGGCTTAATTTCGCCAGTCTTTCCAGCACGCTCGCGCTCAGCGGCGTGCTTAAACACGAGTTTTCGCTTGAGGTGATGGCTCATCTAACCTGTGTTACCCTGAAAAACAGGGAGATGCTGGATGAAGCTGTAAAGCTGCTTAAAATTTTCGGGCTTGAAAATGTTTTAGCCCTGCGCGGGGACTCTGCCGCGGTAGAGTTTGAAAAACCTATTTTTTCGCGGGCATGTGAACTTGCGCGTGAGCTTAAGAGCCGGGGAGCTTTTGATATCGCCGCCGCCTGTTACCCTGAAAAGCATCCCGAGGCCGTAAGCCTTGAGGCCGACATAGACAACCTTAAAAGGAAAATGGACTGTGGGGCGTCTTTTGCCATTACCCAGCTTTTTCTGGATAACGCCTCTTATTTCAGTTTCAGGGAAAAATGTCTGGCCAGGGGCGTTACCATTCCGATAATACCCGGCATAATGCCGGTAACGGGTCTCTCGCAGCTTACCAATTTCGCCGAGCGCATAAAGGTTAAAATACCGGCCAGGCTTTTGGCCGCCCTTGAAAAACTTTCCCCCGCGGACGCGGAGGGCGGGCCCGAGACCAAAGCCGCTATAAGAGATTTCGGCATAGCTTACGCAGCGGGGCAGTGCCGGGAATTGCTAAAAAACGGCGCCCCCGGCATACACTTTTACACCCTTAACCGCTCAAAGGCCACGTCAGCCGTGTTGAATCTGGTGAAGAAAGAAATTAAGGGGACAGCGAATAGCATATAGCGAATAGCGAAGCAGCGAAATAGCGAATAGGGGCGGAAATACGGATTTTTATAGCTTTTCTGTTTTCATTCGCTACATCGCTACATCACTGCATCGCTGTTAGCGCTCAACTTAGTATAATTTATCCGGAACACCGGGAAAAGCGAGGATAAAATGGCTTTGGTACACACTTTGGAAGCCCAGGCGCTGATAGAATTGCAAAACAAAGACAGCGCCATTGACGAGATGCAAAAGCGTATTAACGCCGTGCCCGCCGAGATCAAGGCGCTTACCGACGCTTTTGAGGAACGTAAGAAAACCATGGACACGGCCAAACAGGAGCTTATCCGCCTGAAACTTGAGAAGAAAGAAAATGAATTAAAAACGGCCGAAAAAGATGAAGCGGTGGCCAAACACCAGCGCGAGCTGAATATGGTCAAGGAAAATAACGCCTTCAAAGCTCTTTTGGGGGAGATAGAAAATGATAAGAAGCAAAAAGATGAGATTGAAACTGTTATCCTTGAACTGCTTGAAAAAATAGATTTAGCCGCGGTCCGGGATAAGGCCCTTCAGGATGAGGTTAAAAAACTTGAAGAAGCCAAAAATATGAGCGTAAGTAAACTTGAAGCCGGCGCCGCGGCCGCGCGGGAACAAATGGAGGCCGCTAAAATTGAGCGCGCCGGCTTCGCCGCTAAAATAGGCGCTGAGGTTATGGCACAGTATGAGTTTATACGTTCGCAGAAAAAAGGCCTTGCAATTGCCAAAGTTCACGAGGACCCCTCGGGCAAAAAAATCTCCTGCGGCGGCTGTAATATCGCCCTTACCCCGCAAAAAGCGGTGGATGTTAAACGAAGGGATGTGCTTGGCGTTTGTGACAATTGCGGGCGCATGCTTTACCTGGAAAAAACAGTGTTCGGGTGAAAACAGCAGGGGCTAGAGGTTAGGGCATGGTGGGGTAGGGTAAGGAAATAAAGAACTCCTTAAAAGCTTATGGCCTAAAGCATACGGCGCGGCTGGAACAGCCGCATAGCTTATGGCAATAGCCGTACCTTAAATTTTAGACTGCGGACGGAGGGCCGCTCTTCCCGCAAGGGAGGGGAGGAACTTCCGAACTTCACAGGGCAGGGTGCCGGTTTAAAGCCGTTAAGCGGCCATAGGCCGGGAGACCGGGGCCATATCCCCGGCCGACGGACAGCGCCACAGAGAACATACCGCCCGCAAGGGTAAGGGTGAAAAGGTGCGGTAAGAGCGCACCGCCCCCCCCCAATTTTTCCGTAAGAAAAAGAGGGGGGGGGGCAGGGCAAGCCCCTCCTGAAGCAAGGCCAAATATGCGCTATGGATAGCCCGTCCCGTCCCGCCCTTTTGGATCAACATTGGGCCAAAAGGGCGGGACAGCGCAGAGTGGGCCGCACAAGATAAATGGTCCTCCATCCCCCGCACTTTAGCCCTTTCGGAAAAAGTGCGGGGGGGGACAGAATTCGGGGTACAGTCCGCAGTCTGAAAATTTAAGGTACGGCTATCGCCGCAAGTTTTAGATACGGCTATTGCCATAAGCCTTAGGCTATAAGCCATACGCAAAAATCTTATTCCATAAGGAGCTTCCTTAAAAAGCCTATGGCCTACGGCTTATGGCGTATGGCAGTTTTGCTTATTGCGATGGGCTACGAATGGAGGTTTTATGGATTCGTTATCCGGGACGATACCTGAGATAAAATATTCTTCCAACGCGGCTGAAGTGCCGTGGGAAGAGGCCGTGGTGTGGACTATAATGCCGCGTGTGGGTCCCAGGGTTTACGAGTGGCTTGGGGCTGAGCACGTCCGCTATGTAAGCTGGACGAACGGCATTGTTTCCATAATGCCGGAAAGCGCTTCCATATTGAGCGGAAAGTGCCAGTGTATTATACTGCCCTCCGGGTTCGTCTGGGTGGGCAAAAATGTAAAAGTGGCGTAAACCCGGGCGGTAATGATTTTGGGCTGAGAGCCGCGCGGGTAGCAAAGTCAGGGTCCGCCGGGCGTTTTATATCCTGCTTCCCCAGCTCCTGTATTATCTGGGGCAGAAATAGCAAACCGAAATTAACATTCTCCGCGGACATCCTCTTTTTTAAATAAATGGAACTTTCCAACGACCAGCAAAAAGCCTTGAATATACTCCTTGACTGGTATAAAGACCGGGACAAGACCCAATTTATTACCCTGGGCGGGTACGCCGGCACCGGTAAGACCACGCTTATGGGGGAATTCAGGAAAGAGATCCTGAAACCGGTCCATCACGCGCGGATAGCGTTCTGCAGCTACACCGGCCGCGCCGCGCAAAATTTAAAGAACAAGCTGAAAGAAGCCGGCTCTTTTTCATCACGGGACAGTGTGAGCACCATTCATGGCCTCATCTATACACCCATGGAGGATTCAAAAGGCCGGATAATCGGCTGGGAGCGTAAAGACGAACTGGAGAGGGATCTTATAGTGGTGGACGAAGCGTCAATGGTGGACGGTCTTATCTGGCGGGATCTGCTGGCTTATAATATCCCCATAATAGCGGTGGGCGACCACGGCCAGCTTCCGCCTATATCCGGCAGCTTTAATTTAATGCAGATGCCGGATATTGTGCTGACCCAAATACACCGGCAGGCCAGGGACAATCCGATAATTAAAGTTTCGCAGTGCGCCAGGAAGACCGGGCGTGTGCCCCCGAAAGAATATGGGGCCGGGGTTACAAAATACCTTTGGGAAGATTCCGACGCGCAGGAAAGGTCCGGCCGGCTGCTGGAGAGTTATAAGCCGGACACGCTGATTTTGTGCGGATATAATTCCACGCGTGGGAAAATAAATAAATTTGTAAGAAATTCGCTGGGTTTTGAAAGCGCGAATCCGACGCGCGGCGACAGGGTTATATGTCTGCGCAACAACCACAAAAAAGGCATATGCAACGGAATGCTGGGAACCGTTTTGCTGCTGGAGCCTGACCGCAAAGACTGGTACGGCGCTGAAATAAAAATGGACGATCGTGACAAGCCGTATTCCGGCCTTATTTACGCGCCGCAGTTCGGGGCTGAAAGGGGCATCAATTTTACGAAGGAACGGAAACATTCCCTGACAGGGGACCTTTTTGACTTCGGCTATGCGCTGACAGTGCACAAAGCCCAGGGCAGCCAGGCAAAAAAGGTGGTCATGTTCGAGGAACGTTTTACGCGGATGGACGACGAGATGTGGCGGCGCTGGCTCTATACTGGCGTAACCCGCGCCGAAGAGGAACTGTATCTTTTCGGAGCCTGAAATTTGTTTCACTCCAGCCGCGGTCCATTAGTCAAAATTATTGCCCTAATGCCTGTGTTCTCAAGGGAGAATAGACTGGATTTTTATTTGTATAATAAAATCAAGATTTTGGTGAAGACTATGCGGAGGAACTTCAATGGCTAAACTTAAGGTTAATTCAGCGGTGGTTAAGAAGAACGCGGCGCTCTGCAAAAAGCGCAAGATCGTGATACCCACTTTCACCCAGATGAAAGATTCCGGCCGCATTCCCGACAAAATAAAGACAGCCCTGAAACCCGTAGGGCTCTGGGATATAGACCCCGTAAATCTATTCCGCATCAACTGGCATAACGACGTTAAAACCGGCCTCTTCGGCGGCGTCAACTACCTGGAAATTCCCAAAGAGATAACGGGCATAGAAGCCCGCGTAATAGGCCTGGTAGGTAAATACTTCCCTACAGGCGCCCATAAGGTCGGCGCCGCCTTCGGCTGCCTGGCGCCGCGCCTTGTAACCGGAGAATTTGACGCCGTAGACCAGAAAGCTGTCTGGCCCTCCACCGGCAACTACTGCCGCGGCGGCGCTTTTGATTCGGCGCTCCTCGGTACCACCGCCGTAGCCATACTACCCGAGGGCATGAGTAAAGAGCGTTTCACCTGGCTCAAATCCATAGGCGCGGAAGTTATAGCCACCCCGGGCACTGAATCAAATGTCAAGGAAATTTACGACAAATGCTGGGAAATAAAGAAAACCCGCAAAGACTGTGTTGTCTTCAACCAGTTCGAGGAATTCGGCAACCCCACCTGGCATTACCATGTAACCGGCTCAGCGCTTGAAGAAGCCTTCAACGCCATAAAGGGCCCAAAGAGCCGCCTGGCCGCCTTCACCTCCGCCACAGGCTCGGCAGGAACCATTGCCGCCGGCGACTATCTGAAAAAGAAATTCCCCGGTATGAAGATAACCGCTTCCGAGGCCCTTCAGTGCCCCACCATCCTGATGAACGGTTTCGGCGAGCATCGCATAGAGGGCATAGGGGATAAGCATATCCCCTGGGTGCATAATGTGCGCAACACTGACGTTGTCACGGCCATAGACGACGAGGCCTGCATGCGCATAGTCCGGCTTTTCAACGACCCAGAGGGCCAAAAGGTTCTGGCGCACTACGGCGTAAAAAAAGAGGTACTTGAACAACTCAACCTGCTGGGTATTTCGGGTGTTTCCAACATGTTGAGCGCCATAAAGACCGCCAAATACTATGAGCTTGGCTCCGATGATGTGGTTCTCACCGTGTTCACGGATTCTATGGAGCTTTACGGCTCCCGGCTGAAAGAACTTGAGGCGGAACACGGCAAGTATACCCGCGAGAACGCCCTTATTGATATGGAACGCCGTCTGCTCGGCCAGACTACCGATTATATGAAGGAATTAAATTATTACGACCGCAAGGCCGTGCATAATTTCAAGTATTTTACCTGGGTTGAACAGCAGGGCCGCACCTCCGAGGAGCTTAGAAAGCTTTGGGATCCCGCTTTCTGGGACGAGACTTTCGCAAAGGTGGGCGAGTACGACAGGCTTATAGAAGAATTCAACAGGGAAGTGGGAATACTGTAGATACGGCTATTGCCATAAGCTTTAGGCCATGCGGCTGTTCCAGCCGCGCCATAAGCTGTCTGCCTTAGGCCATAAGCTTTCAAGGAGTTCCTTTAAAAATGTATGGCGTAGGGCTTACGGCCTATGGCAGTTTTTGCCTATGGCAATAGCCGTATCTAAAACTTATGGCTTATGGCGGGCGCGGCGCCCTTACGGCTTAAGGCAATCGCAGTATCATCAACTTATGTCAACAAAAGGCGTTTTCAGGGTTAAGTGTCCCTCCTGCGGCGATAATTTCGACGCTGATTTCTGGACCGTAGTCAGGGGTGACTCCGACGCGGATCTGAAAGACCTTATTATAAGCGGGGAATTCGATCTGTTGGGATGCCCCAGGTGTTCTACCGTGTTTTCCCACGAGGAGCCGTTTTTATACCTTGATCCGCGCTATGAACTGCTGGTTTTTGTGATGCCGGAAAACTATCGGCCGGAAAAGGAAAAATGGCTGGCTAAAATGAGGGCCGACTACGAGGCGCTTGATCCCGCAAGCTTCGGCGGCCGCCTGGCGGGCCTTGAGCCGGCATATTTTTTCGGGGTGGGTGAACTTTCACCTTTACTCTCCCGCGACCGCGATATGGAAGAAGAAAGCGAGGTGCTTGCCTGCCTTGCCGGTGAAAGCAATTTTAAAACCGCCAAAATTAAAGCCGGCGAAGCCAGACTCAGGGACCTGCCCTTTTGCCTGCCATACTCGGGTCCGGCCCCGGTTAAAGGGGGGGCGCTTTCAGCCGTTAAAAAACTGCTTGCCGTAAACGACGCCCTGCCGCGCCTGAAAAACCTGCTTAAAGAACTTGAGGTTCTTGCCGCGGAAGAAATACCTTTTGTTAAATAATGGTTACTACACAGGTAGACAGGATTCAGTAGTCAGAATTCGCCCGCTATTTCAGCGGGCGCTCGCCGGACTGGCGAGCGAATTCTGAACTTCTGGCTACCTTAAGTTGCAAACAATGAACTTAGAACCTTTGAATGATCTGGCTTTCCTGCGTGAAACGGGTGAAGCGGCCAGGCGCCTTGGCTTTGAGCTTTACGCCGTGGGCGGCTGCGTGCGTGACTGGCTGTTGGGCGTTACAAGCGCGGATATAGATTTCCTTTGCGGCGCGGACCCCAAGGCTCTGGTATCGGAGCTCACAGTCAAGCCTGGCGGCGTTTCTTCAGTCGCGGACAGCGCCATAGGCCCGCGACAGGCCAGAGTCACCCCACCACCCGCTTCGGGACCGGCAGGGCCCGCCTCCGCCAAACAACTCGGCGGATCTGCCTCAGGCGGAAAAGTCGGGCAAGCAGGTGGTGGGGTCACAACTTTTGAGCGGTTTCTGACCACCCGGCTGTTTTTAGCCGATGGCCGGCGGCTGGATTTTGCCGTTTTTAGAAAAGAATCCTACTTAAAACCCGCGGCGTTGCCCTCGGTATCGCGCGCGGTTTCGGCTGCCGAGGACTTAAAACGGCGCGATTTCGCCTGCAACGCGCTTGCTGTTTCGCTTTTGCCGGGGCCCGGCTTCGGGGAACTTCTTGATCCCTGCGGCGGAGCAGACGACATTAAAAAAGGCGTATTGAGAGTTTTGCACGAACGGAGTTTTGTTGACGACCCTACCCGCCTTTACCGCGCGGCCCGCTTCGCGGGTCGTTTCGGCTGGAAGCTTGAAACAAAAACTTACCGGCTGGCAATTGAGGCTGTAAAAACCGAGATGCCTTCGCTGCTCTCGCGCGAACGTCTGCGCAACGAGCTTTTAAAACTGCTTTCCGAGAAAGATCCGCTGCCGGCCTTTGAGCTGTTAAAAGAGCTGGACGCGCTTAAATTTTTACACGAAAAATTTGTTTTCGGCCCTGAGGTATCCGCTGCTTCGGGCCTGGCCGCGCGGCTCTCCATTTTGGCCCGGCTGATGGGCGGCGCCGGAAGGGATTTTGTGGGAAGTCTCAAACTCACAAGGGCAATGACAAAAGAAATAGAAAGGGGTTCCTGAAAGTCAGAAGCCCCCTTGAAACCGGGGCTGCCGAGCGTATCTGTTCACTGAATTGTGCGCTTCGCGCACCCGGCAGACACTATTTTCGGGTTTCTGGCGTATTTCTGAAGCTGGGACGCTATTTTAGCGGCTCTTTTGACGCCTTTTATTATCATGTTTATTTCAGGTCTTATCGGATCTTTAGCGTCCAGTTCTTCGGCTATAAGGGTCGCGTAGCCGCTTATAGCCGCGAGCGCGTTATTAAAATCATGGGCTATAGGCCTGGTTTTAAGGCTTACCGCCTTAAGGGTTCTGGCAAGCGCCAATTCCGATTCCAATTTTTTAATTTTTGTTATATCGCGGGCTATGCCCACTATACCGATTATTTCACCGCGGCTATTGCGTAACGGCGTCTTGATGGTATTAAAATAATATCTGCCGGACGCCAGCTTTCTTCCCTTGTTGCTCACTACGGTTTTTCCGGTGCGGAGCACTTTCAGATCATCCTTTAACACTTCGGCCGCCACATCGCGGGGGAAAACTTCGGCGTCGGTCTTGCCCGGCACTTCCTCAAGTTTTAAAAGGAAGATATTGGCGCAAGCTTTATTGACCTTAATGTAGCGGCTGTGCGTGTCTTTTACAAACATGGCGTCCGTGGCGGCATCAAAAACTTTGCGCAGCAGCTCTTCATTTTCCCTGATAACGCTCTCCATCCGTCTGCGCTCGGTGATGTCCCGCGAGACGCCTAGGACAGAGTCGGTTTTCCCGTCCGGGCCTTTGAGCGGAATCAGATGAGTCTCCTGATACCGGATGACGGATCGCAATTTTATTTCCTGCTCAAGGAACAACGGTTTGCCGTTGGCAAAAACCCGGTCCAGTTCAAGTTTTTGGTGGGCCGCTACTTTAGGCGGGAAAAATGATGCCCGGGGGCGGCCAACTACTTCAGCATAGTTCCGCCCGAGATATTTTAGGGCGGCAGGATTAACGTACTGGATGGTATCGTCGCGGCGAATCACATATATCAGGTCGAATGAAGCCTCTATCAGTGTGCGATATTTATGCTCGCTGGCTGCCAGCAGTTTCTCTGATTCCTTGCGCTGGGTGATGTCGCGGGCAAGCCCCTCAACCCCCGTTACTTTTCCTTTGGCATCGCGTAAGGGGGCTTCTGTTATCTCCAGCAGGCGTGTGCCGCCGTTTTTGTGGCGGAGTTCAACTTCATATTGGGGCTGCTGTATCCCACGCAGGCTCAGCCTGGTATGCTGTACGGCCTTTTTGTTCAGGGGATTATCGGTGAAATACGTACTGTAGTGGGAAAGGAAGTCTTTGTGGGTATAACCCAGCATATCGGTCATGGTGGGGCTCAAATAGTTGAATATCCCGTTGGTGTCATGTTGGTAAAAGAAGTAATCCTTCCCCAGATTTTCAACAAGCCGTCTATATTTTTGTTCGGACATCTTTAAGGTGTTCTCAATGCGCCTGCGTCCGGTAATGTCACGGCAGAGGGATATGATGCGCGCGGTCTTTCCCTTGCCTTCTGTTGTGGCGTTAATTTCCACCGTTGTTTCCCTTCCATCACGGCCGGCGTAGTTTATCACCAGTTCGCGGATAAATCCATTTCGCAGGCACTCGGCAACCGCCTTCGCGTTCTTTTTCCGTTCGTAAGGAATGGTCCATTCGGTAATTCTTCTGCCGAGGATCTCGCGGAGCCTGTGGTGTCCGGAGAGGCGGACGTATTCCGCATTGGCATCTATGACCCTGCCTTCCCGGTCTAGTATCAGGAATCCTGTGCCGGTAGTTTCCACCAGGGCGCGATATTTATTTTCGCTTGCTTTGAGAGCCGCTTCCATCTGTTTTTGGACGGTTACATCGTTAAATATGCCCAGAATCGCTTTTTTCCCTTTGACGCGGATTACCGAGGCGCTTATTTTTACGGGGATCCTGGCCCCGTCTTTTCTGACAATCAGTGCGTCGGCAAAGTTTACGGTTCCTTGTTTAACATGATTTAAAAAATGTTTTTTATAGTATTCCGCTTCTTCCGGCGGATGTATTTTTTGCCTGTTCATGCCGATAAGTTCTTTTCTAGTCCGGCCAAGCAGAAATTCCGCAGCGTTATTTGCGTCAAGGAGCGTTCCGGTGCCGGCATCCGCCAGCAGAATGCCGGCATTCGCGTTTTCAAAAAGAGTCCTGTATTTCTCCTCGCTTTCCTCTATCCGTTCCTTCAACTGCCTGTGTTCGGTAACATCCCTTGCAACGCGGGAGAGCATGACCGGTTTCCCGTTTTTTACAATAACGCCGCTCCGCCGGCGCGCACGGCGCTTTTTCCGGGCGGAGGCTGAACCCGGTGGCTTTCCCGCGCTGCTCATATGGCTTGTTTTCATTATTGAACTTGTGACACTGTTGCTACTCAAACTTATAGCCGTGGCCGGCCACGGCTATTATGCGTTTGCCGAAAGCGCCAAGTTTTTTGCGGAGGTTTGAGATATGCACTTCCACCGTGTGCGGGTCGTTGTAGTCGGCGGGATCGCGGCCCCAAACCGTCTCAAGCAGGCTGTTGAAAGTTAAAACCTTGCCTTCTTTGGAAACAAGCAGCACCAGAAGGTCAAACTCCTTGGAGGTCAGCTTTAAAACCCCGCCTTTAAACTTTACCGCGCGGCCCGCGATATTAATTTCTAGCCCGGCTTTTTTTATCTTTGTTCTATCCTGGTTTTTTTTGGGAGCCCTGCGCAAAAGGGCTTTTATCTTGGCCTGCAGCACCGGGTAGGAAAAAGGCTTTACCACATAGTCGTCGGCTCCAAGGCCGTAGCCGGAAACCATGTCCATTTCGGAAATTTTCTTGCCCGACATTATAATTACCGGAGTGCGGGTAAGCGCGTGCGACTCTTTGATTTTCCTGCATAACGCGAAACCGTCCATCAGCGGCATTTCAACGTCGGTAATAACAAGGTCCGGTTTTTTCGCAAGAGCGGTCTTAAACCCTTCCGCCCCGTTTTCCGCGGCAATAACGGTAAAACCGCGGCCGTCCAGGTAACGGGAAAGTATCTCCAGCAGTTCCTTGTCGTCATCCGCAATAAGGACTGTTTCTTTCATATTTTCTAGATTATATTATTTTAGGGTCTGCTGAAAAAAATCAGCAGCCCTTATAATCTCCCCGATAAAAAATCGCCCCGCCGGAAATTTTCATGATGTGAAGTCTGCTGCCTTACTTGAAGTTCAGTCTGACGCTTTCCGGCGGGGTTAAAATAGACCAGCGCTGCAGAAGCTAAGCATACGGTCGTTAGAGACCTTTTGCTTTGGGGGTTTGGGTTAGGGGGTGCTTCGTACAGCGCTGGAGATCTTTTAAATTTTTTAAAGAGCCGTACTGCCTGCTTCATACTAATACATAAAGTATAACAGACTCCGTTCAAGAATCGTTCAAGTCGGCTTCAAATGAAGTTCAAGAAAACAAGGCCGGGACCGGTTTTGCGCCCCAAAGCCGCCGCGCCCGCGCTGTTTGAGGTGGAGGTTATGTTAAAGTTTTTAAGCGCCAGGCTGCGCGCCGTCATCTCAAACACATCTTTTTCTTCGTTAACCAGTAAAATTTTAATGCCCATTGTTCCCCCTTGTCGCAATATAATATAACATGTTAATCTGAAAAACCCGGTTGCCCCGGATTTTTCGGTTAAAATATGCTCCCATTGCAGTATTTAAAAGGAATAGGACCGAAAAGAGCGGAACTTCTGGGCAAACTCGGCCTTGAAACCGTTGATGATCTGCTGTTTTATTTTCCCCGCAAGTGGGAGGACCGCCGCCTTGACGCTAAACCGGAAAATCTGCCCTTTATTGAAAAAATCACAGTGTTAAAGGGACGCATAGTCCTGGTGAAGGACCTATACGCGTCGGGCCGCCTGCGGATCTTTAAAACCGTTGTGGATACAGGAGCGTTTAAAGCGGAGGTCAGCTGGTTCAAGCGCCATAGCCCCCGTTTTGATGTGTTTGGCCTTTTGCGTAAAGACCTGAAAGAGGGAGCGGAAGTATGGGTGGTGGGAGAACCGGAGGATCCGCTTTTTAAAACCCGTCTGCGCGGCGAAGAATATTATCTTGACGGCGACGCGGCCGCCAGACTTAACCACATAGCGCGCCTGATTCCGGTTTATCCGCTTACGGCGGGACTTTCCTCAAAATTCATGCGTGAAATTTCACGAAAAGCTTTGGAAGAGCGCGCCGGCGCGGCGGGTGACTTCATGCCGGCTGGATCGCTTGCTAAAAGGGGGCTGCTTGACAGGGTTTCCGCGCTCCGGGCGCTTCATTTCCCCGCAAACGGTTTTCAGCTGACGGCAGCCCGCAGGCGGTTTATTTACGAGGAGCTTTTTCTGATGGTTCTGGCCTGGGCGCTGAAGCGCCGCCAGACGCTGAGAGCTCTTAAAGGGTTCAGCTACGAAATTAAAAAACACCTGCTTACGCCTTTTAAGGAACGCCTGGGCTTTGAGTTCACGTCCGACCAGAAGCGGGCCATAAATTCCATTTTCTCCGATATGCGTTCTGCGAGCCCCATGGCCCGCCTGCTAGAGGGAGATGTGGGTTCCGGCAAAACCGTTGTGGCTTTAAGCGCGCTTCTGCTGGCGGTTGAAAACGGCGGCCAGGGGGTGTTTTTAGCGCCCACGGAAATTCTGGCGGAGCAGCATTACCTTACTTTTCATAAATTTCTTGACGGGCTTAAGGTTAATTTCGCCCTTCTGACCTCAAGCGTCAGGCCGAAGGAAAAGCAAAAAATAATTGAACGCCTGGCCGCGGGGGAAATTGATATTCTTATCGGCACCCACTCCGCGCTCGAGGAGGGCGTTAAATTTAAAAACCTGCGCCTGACGGTGATAGACGAACAGCACCGCTTCGGTGTGCGCCAGCGCGCGGCCCTGCGCCTGAAAGGAGACAAGGCCGATATGCTGGTTATGACGGCAACCCCGATACCGCGCACTTTGTTTCTGGCGCTTTACGGCGATCTGGAACTGTCGGTTTTAAAGGAAATGCCGCCGGGCAGACAGCCGGTTAAAACCGAACTTGCCGGAGAGGACCGGGCTTTTGAGATTGTGCGGGAGGAACTGTTGAAAGGCCGTCAGGCTTACATTGTCTACCCTGTCATAGAGGAGGACGGAGCGCGGGGTCTGAAGTCGGTAAAAGAACAGTTTACGCGGCTGAAAGGAATTTTTAAAAATTCATGCGTGGACATGCTGCACGGCCGCCTGCCGTCCGAGCTGAAAAAAAAGATCATGGACGATTTTGTCTCAGGTAAAAGCGGGGTGCTTGTGGCCACCCAGGTGATAGAAGTGGGCATTGATGTGCCGAACGCCACGGTGATGGTTATAAACAACGCTGAAAATTATGGCCTGGCGAGCCTGCACCAGCTGCGCGGCAGGGTGGGCAGGGGAAAACACGGCGGGAAATGCCTTCTGGTTACGGGGTCTGCCGTAACGAAAGACGGGAGTTTGCGCCTGGACGCGCTGCGGTCTTGCGCGAGCGGTTTTGAGCTGAGCGAAAAGGATATATATATGCGGGGCGCGGGCGACATAATGGGCCTGCGCCAGCACGGAGACATGGATTTTAAAATAGCGGACCTTTCAAGGGACGCGGAGCTGCTTGAAGCCGCCATCGCGGACAGGGAAGAGCTTTTACACGCCGACCCGGACCTGCGCGCGCCCCAAAACGCGGGCCTCAGGCGCAAACTGATAGAGCTCTACGGCAAAAAGTGGGACCTTATAGATCTGTCGTAGTATTTTAAAAAACGGGGATTTAGGCTAAAATGTAGCTATGATGATAGAATTAGACCTTGTTGAAGCGAGAGTCCTGGGCTCGCTTGTGGAAAAATCGCTTACGACCCGGGAACAGTACCCGCTTACCTTTAACGCCCTTCTCAATGCCTGCAACCAGAAAACCAGCCGGGAACCAGTGATGAACCTGGACGCGGGCATTATGGGCAAAGCGGTGCAGTCGCTGATAGAAAAAGGGCTGGTGGAGCGCCAGCAGGTCCCCGGTGAACGCGTGCCTAAATTCAGGCATTACATCTACAGACTGCTGGACGGGACCGACCCTAAACTGGTGGGGGCTATAACGATACTGCTGTTGCGCGGCCCCCAAACCCCCGGCGAGATCAAAGGCCGGACGGAACGGCTTTGCGAGTTCGCAAGCACCGCCGAAGTAGAAGGGCTTTTACAGCAATTATGCGCGAGAGTTGAGGCCCCTTTCGTGGCCCGGCTTCCCCGCCAGGCCGGACAAAAAGAGTCGCGCTACCGGCATCTTTTCTCAGGCGCCGCTCCCGCGGCGCCAGTGGAATCCGTTGTAGGGATTCTTGCTCCCGCGGACAGGCTGACTCAGCTGGAAAAACGAGTTGAAGTTTTGGAAGCTCTTGTCAAAACCCATGCAGAACGTCTCGCCGGGCCGGTGTAAACAATACGCATTGGATAAAAAGGCAGAAGATAGGCTGAAGCAAGAAAGGCTATCAGGCTGCCCGCCGGTTGTTTGGCGGGCAGCCTAAATCCCTTCAGCCTGAAGATAAAGGTAAACACGCATGATAACCTTTGAACTTGCTTTGGAAAATATTCTTAAAAACACGCTTCCGCTGCCTGCGGAAAAAGTCCGCGTTGAACATTCCGTGGGCCGGACATTACTGGAAGATGTTTATTGCGCGTTTGATATGCCGCCTTTTAATAAATCGGCTGTGGACGGTTACGCCGTGAGGGCGGCGGATTTAAAAAATACCAGGGTAACGCTTCGCCGCACGGGTATGGTGCAGGCGGGGGATATTTTTAAGGGGGAAATAAGCGCCGGACAATGCGTTAAAATAATGACCGGCGCGCCGGTGCCGGCCGGCGCGGACAGCGTGGTAATGGTTGAGAATACTTCGGGGTATAACAGCCTTATAAATTTTTCAAAAGCGGTCAGGAAAGGAGACAATATCTGCCTGAGGGGTGAGGACATAAAGAAAGGTTCTAAAATCCTGTCGCGCGGGACGGTTATTTCCGTATCGCATATCGCCGTGCTGGCGGCGGCAGGGCGTGGTTTTGTGAAAACCGGTTCCCTGCCAGGGGTGGCTTTAATAAATACGGGCGGCGAGATAATTCCCCCGGGCGCAAGGCTTACCGCTAACCGTATATACAACAGTAATGGCCCCATGCTTACGGCTCTGCTAAAGTCCGATAATATAGCCGCCGCCGCGGTAATTGTAAAAGACGACGCAAAAAAAATGAAGGCGGCTTTCGCCAAAGCCCTTAAATCCGACATAGTCCTTATTTCGGGCGGGGTGTCCATGGGAGATTATGATCTGGTGCCGGGGGTTTTAAAGAGACTCGGAGTGCGTGAAATTTTTCACAAGGTCAGGATGAAGCCCGGCAAACCGCTTTTTTTCGGCAGGAAAGGCAAAACCTTAGTTTTCGGCATACCGGGGAACCCTGTTTCCAATTTCCTGGCATACCTTGTGTTTATACGCCCGGCTATACTAAAGATGAGCGGGCGCAGGGTTTACGTCCCGGAGTTTAAAACCGGGGTTTGCTCCGGGCGTTTCTCCGCAAATACCGCGCGCAAGGCATTTGCGCTTTCAAAGGCCGTAGAAAAGCATGCGCAATACTTCCTGACCAAAGTTCTAAACAACGGCTCAGCAGATATACTGGCACTCGCCGGGGCCAACGGATTTGTAGTTATAAAAGAGGGCTCAACCCTTGAGAAAAATGAAAAAGCTGAGTTTATAACATGGGGATAGGCTGAAGGCTGTTAGGAAGAGAGGTTGTTAGGCTAAAGGCGGCTAGTTTATTAGTCGGAGGATAAACCATCTACGGATTCCCGATATTTTTATGCTTGTTTTTATAGATGAATCAGGAGACACAGGCCGAAAGCTTGATTCCGGCTCAAGCCGGTATTTTATTGTTTCGCTAGTGCTTTTTGAGGAACACGATGACGCTGTTAATTGTGACCAGCGCATAAATCTACTGCGTAAGGAACTAAAACTTCCGGACAATTATGAGTTTCACTTTGCTGAGAATTCACACAGGATAAGGCTTACTTTCCTAAATGCAATACAACCCTACAAGTTCCTTTACTTTTCCGTTGCAATAGATAAATCTCCTGAAAAGCTATGGGGGCCGGGATTCCAGACAAAAGAATCATTTTATAAGTACGCTTGTCAGATGGTTTTTACAAATGCCTTGCCATATCTTAAGAACGCCACCGTTGTTTTGGACCAGTCAGGGTCGCCGGATTTCAGAAGTCGCCTGTCCACTTATCTTAAAAACAAATTAAACACTGACGCTGATAGGACTATAAGCAAGATAAAACAACAAAGGTCATCATCTAACAATCTTCTGCAATTAGCAGATTATGTTTCAGGAGTTGTAAATCGCAAGATACAAGGGAAAAAAGACTGGTCGGAGTATTACAGGTTCCTTAACGATAAGGAAATATGGGTGCAAGTATGGCCAAAATAACGATGCCGTCTCTTACCCTTGCGGGACGCCCCGATGAACGGGACTATTTGAGACGGCACCATTTCCATATATATTCTAGCAGATAGGTTTGAGTTAGGCAATAGGGAATTTTATAACGATTCAGAGGCATTTTATTGAAACAGTTTTAGTAGAATCTAACTATAAGAATGCCCGCTTCTTTTGGCCACATAGAAATGAATAGCATCGAGGAATAGTCGTGTCATATGAATCAAGAAGACACTAAAAATAAACTTAAAAAGGCCATCTCTGAGGCATTTTCGCGATTAAAAGACGAAGATGGTGAGCTGTTTGCTTGCCCGATTGTTAAGCATGAGTGTAATTCTAGAAAACTCCATGAAGTGTCTATAAATCATAAACTTGCTAATCATCTAGAAATCCAGATACTGCAAATTCTTAATGGAGACGGAAAGGAGTATTCTGTAGATATAGAGTTTAATAGGGAGAGCGTAGACGATAAGATGCTGAAGGTCGATGCCAAAGAAGAACTGGTCCGACCTGACATAATCATTCATAACCGCAAAACGGGAGAGGAGAAGAAGAATTTTTTAGTTGTGGAATGTAAAAAAGCAGGCGGGGCGAAATCAAAAATAAAACATGATGAAAAGAAATTGTATGCGTTCTTGCGTGATGAAAGGTATCAATATGAATTCGCTTTGCAAGTAATATATGAAAAAGGTCAAATTCGAGGAACTTTGTTTTTTAAAAATGGTCAAGGCATTTCAGAAGAAAACATTGAGATATAAGACGAAGCAAGAATTTTAAAGTTAGATAAAATTTGAAAATATATCATGAAACTTATTTTTCTGCTTTTCTTTGCAGTTAATACTAATGCGGCAACTGTTGAGGATGTTTCTAAAAAAATTGGTGCGTGTTTGCAAAATGGTCAAAATCCGACCGTGGCTGTTCTTGATTTTGAATATATAAATAAAACCGACACAATATCCCCACAAATAATACAAGAGAGGCTTACCACCGCACTTTCAAGGTCCAAGAAAGTGACCATTGTTGAAAGGAAGCTTGTTGAAAAAGTTTTAAAGGAACTATATTTCCAGGCTTCCGGCGCACTTGGCCCTCAGGAAACAGCCAAACTTGGGCAGATATTAAACGCGGACTACATATTAACTGGAACACTAACTGACCTCGAAAAAAATCGGGTTGAAATAAATGCGAGAGTCATTTCTGTTGCAAGCTCAACCGTGCACTGCGCAGAAAAAGCAATAATTTCAAAGGATTGGAAAACCAGTATCTTGTTGCCACAAACCCCGGAGATTGGGAGGCTTCCAGAAAACATCAAATCCCAAGTTGAGCTTGCAAACCTTTATCTTGAAAACAATGCGCCTGAAAAATCCATTGAAATATTTTCAAGCTTATTAAACCAATCGTCACCTGCGCTTGATTCAATAAAATGGGAATTATATGTGGGTAGGGCACGTGCATATAGTATGAATTCTAATTCTGAGGCTGCATTGGCCGACACTGAGAATGCTATTGCTCTTAACCCCAATTCCTCACAGGTGTACGCGCTTAGAGGCTTGATATACAGTCAATTATCCCTGAAACACAATTACGCCATAGCCGAGTTTAGCCAGGCAATAAAAAATGACCCGGATGATCAGGTTTTATATGCCCTGAAAGGCAATTCAGAGTTGGCTGTCGGGCGCTTTCATGAGGCACGGCGGGATTTTGAAGTGGCATTGTCTACACATCCATTTACCTCAACCATACGATTGCTTCCGTATGGACTTTATGCCAGTTCCTTCGATAGGATTTTATCAGCAGAGAATTGGCTTGCGATTGGACAACAGCATCGAGATCTCCTTGCGCTCTCCCAAGAGGATTGGGATTATTATACCGACATGCATGTAAAAATTGCCTTAACTTACGCGCTTGCTAAGGATTCAACCACAGCGATTAATTATATTGCTATAAATTTGAAAGAATTACCTAAAAAGTATCCATATACTGAAACAATATTCAGCATATATTTCAGCCTGAAAAATTACGCAAAAGCAATCAAGCTCTGCACACAACTAGAGCTAGGAGATTTGGCCAGGAATAGCGGTGGTCAGCGCGTGCCACTTATTGAGGGATGTTCAGCCGCCTATCGTGCAGTAAAAAAATACAACTTAGCGATAAAAACTCTTGAGCCCCTCCAAAATAGTGGCGCTCCATGGGAAATGGGTTGTGCCTTGAAAAACCTCTATCTTCACGAAGCAGGGAAAGGCAATAATGCAATCTCGGATATAAAGGCTTATAAGGGAACACACACCCCAGCTATTTCGCTTGTGTTTGCAATAATAAATTTTGAAACCGGAAAAGTGGAAACAGCTAAAAAGTTTTTCAACTTGTATCTAAAAGATGAGATTTATCTGGCGTATCCAGATGATCCGAACTTTTGGAGTACGAGTGAATGGATTAAAGGGGAAACTGGAAAAAATGTGTGGGAGTACTTGACCGAAAAAGAGCGCAACAGTTTGACTACGCTATCTGAAATTGTAAAAAAAGAAGGCCCAATTTTAGAGGGAAAGCTGGAGGCTTTTAAGAAAGAGTATTTTAACTAAAAGAAAATCATGCAATATGTTATTATTGGCGAGCAGGGGTTTTCGGTAGATATAAGTGATAAATTACGGGGTCTTGGTGTCAAACTTGTCAGTTATAAAACTAATGTTTGGAATGTGGAGACAAAATTCTCAAAACAAGATCTTGTTGAAAGTTTGAGTAGTCCCAGGCTCGGAAAGGTGAAAGTTATTGTGAAGATCTGACTTCATCAAAGCTCTTTTTGATAAAATTAAGCTATAAAAAAGGCAGATGGAAATAGGTGACAAGTCTATTTTATAAGCCAGGGAAATGTAATCGGCGAAGTTTTGGCGGGTGGCGATATGGTCATGGGAGACAGAATTGAAAAATTTTAAAGCAGCCGTGCTGACAGCCAGCGACAGGTGCTCCCGCGGCGAAAGCGCGGACGAGAGCGGCAAGGTCATTGTTGAGATGATAAAAATCGTGGGCGGGGAGGCCGCGGCCTATGATGTGGTGCCTGATGAGATAGACCGGATTAAGGAAAGGCTGATTTACTACTGCGACACGCTTAAAGCGCGCGTAGTTTTTACCACCGGCGGCACGGGGTTCGGCGGACGGGACGTTACGCCGGAGGCCACCGGCCAGGTTATAGAAAAGGTAATCCCCGGCCTGAGCGAACTAATGCGGATGGAAGGCCTTAAAAAAACAAAAAAAGCCGTGCTGTCGCGCGGCATCAGCGGCATACGCAAGGGCACTATAATTATAAATTTACCGGGCAGCCCCAATGCGGTCAAAGAATCCCTTGAGGCGGTTTTAGACCTTATTCCGCACGCTTTGGAGATGTTGGACGGAGGCGGACACTAAAAACAGTGACAGTGGCGAGTTTCAATGTTCTAACTTGTGACTTGTGACAAAAAGTCAGTTCGGTGCTGTACTTGTGACCTGTGACGTGTGACAAAGAGTTCGCGGTAAGCGAACTCTTTATACGGAGGAACTATGAAAGGATGGACCGGCAATATTCTCAGGGTAAATTTGACTGATAAAACTTATAAAAAGGAATCCTTCAATGAGGAATTCGCCACTAACTGGATCGGCGGGCGCGGTTTTGCCGTAAAAATTTTGTACGACGAACTAAAGCCCGGCATTGATCCCCTTGGCCCGGAAAACAAGCTTGTGGTGGCGCTGGGGCCTATCTCCGGCATACCGGCCCCCAACACCGGCAAGGCCGTGGTGGCCGCCAAGTCTCCGCTTACGGGTTTCTACGGCGACGGGAACCTGGGCACCAAAGCCGCTGAACAGCTTCGGAAAGCGGGTTACGACGCCATGATAGTGGAAGGCAGAGCCGATAAGCCTACGATGCTCTATATTGAGGATGACAAGGTGGAATTTCTCAGCGCCGAAGAAGTATGGGGTAAGGGAACCTACGCGACCAATGACTGGATCTACGCAAAATATGGAAAAGGCGCGGGCGTTTTAAACATCGGCCAGGGCGGAGAAAACATGGTCCGTTACGCCGTTATACGCAGCATGGAGGGACGTGCCGGCGGGCGGCCGGGCATAGGCGCCGTTATGGGCTCTAAACTTCTTAAAGCCATTGTCGTGAAAGGCACCAAATCCATCCCCCAGGCCAACCCCGAAGCTATGAAGGCGCTGGGTATCGGGGACCTGAAGAAGGTTTATGAGATGGACAAAAAGTCAGGCTGGACCAAACAGAGTACAAACGCCGTCCTTGCCTGGTGCAATGAAGTGGCGGGGCTGCCGGTGCAGAATTTCCGCAAGACAAGCCATAGCGAAGCCTGGAAAATAGACGGTGAGCGGCTTAACGACGCCAGAGTGGCTACTTACGGCTGCCCTAACTGCACGATGAAGTGCGGCATAACCATCCACGACAAAGAGGGCCATGAGTCAGAACTTGACTATGAGAATGTCGGTCTGCTGGGCAGTAATCTAAATATCTTTGAACTCAGTCAGGTCGGCTCTCTGAATTACCTATGCGACGAATATGGCCTGGACACAATGTCGGCCGGCTGCGTACTTAGTTTCTACGCCGACGCCATTGAACACGGCGCTGTAAAGGGCGACTTCAAGTTCGGCGATGCGGAGCGGGCCAAAGAGCTTTTGCGGATGGCCGCGCACCGCGAAGGCAAAGTGGGGAATCTGCTTGCCGAAGGTTCATTACGGATGGCCAAAGAATTCGGACACAACTCCGAGGCATACGCCATGCAGGTCAAGGGGCTTGAAGTTGCCGCTTACAACTGCAAGTTCATCCCCGGCCAGGCGTTGTCGTTTGGCGTGGCAGCCATAGGCGCTCACCACCGCGAGGCGTGGATCATCTCTTTTGAGCTTAAAAATACCACGCGGGAATCTTTCGGCCCCGAGAAGGCGGCCAAGGTGATAGAGCTTCAGCGTATCAGGGGAGGGATGTTTGAAACTCTTGTCGCGTGCAGATTCCCCTGGATAGAGGAGGGCTGGTCGCTTGAGAACTATCCCAAATATTTCAATACCGTCACCGGTTTGAACTGGACGCTGGATGATATGTGGAAGGTGGCCGACCGGATATACGCCATGATAAAGCTGCATTACATCCGTGAGTTCCCTGAGGCTACGCGCAAGAGCGATTATCCCCCGGCTGTCTGGTTTGATAAATCCAATGCTGACACCGAAGGCCCAATTGCCGGTAAGTGCCTGGATATTGACAAGTATGATCAACTCCTCCAGCATTATTACGACCAGCGCGGTTACGATAAGCGGGGCATACCGACAAAGAGCCTGCTGGGCAGGCTCGGACTGTCTAAAGAGGCGGACGGCGCGGAGAAGTACGCGAAACTTAGTTAACCAGTCCGTCCGGATGGACTGGTTAGTCACAAGCGACAGGTCACAAGTCACAAGAAGAGCGCGGAAAATTCTGATAAAAGCCTGATGTTATGAAAATTACGGTAAAGTTGATAGGGCCGCTGATCTACTCGGCGGGTTTTAGCGAGAAGGATTTTAATCTCACGGGGCCCGTTTCCGCTGAAGATCTGCTTGTCCGCTTCAACATTGGAAAAAACCGTCCCACCATCATTACCCGCAACGGCAAAGCGGTCACTCCGGCCGACCCGCTGAAAGACGGCGACCGCGTGGTAATTTCCCCGATCTACTCCGGCGGTTAGCGTGATAAGCACCGGGTTGAATTATGTCTGACGGGAAAGAGCGGCACATTGTGCATGTGGATATGGACGCGTTTTTCGCGGCCATAGAACAGCGTGATGATCCGGCGCTGAAAGGCAGGCCGGTAATTATAGGCGCGGACCCCAAAGGGGGCCGCGGGCGGGGAGTGGTTTCAACTTGCTCATACGAGGCCAGAAAATACGGCGTAAAATCGGCTATGCCCATTTCCGAAGCCTGGCGCCGCTGCCCGGCCGGCGTTTTCCTTCCTCCGGATTTTAAAAAATATGAGGCCGCTTCCGGGGCCATAAGGTCCGTTTTCTACGAGTTCACCCCTGACATAGAGCAGATAAGCATAGACGAGGCTTTTTTGGATATTACCCGCAGCTCTCATTTGTTCGGCGGGCCGTTTGAAACCTGTAAAAAAATAAAAGCCCGCGTTAAAGAAGTTACCGGCCTTACCTGTTCTGTAGGCATGGCGCCCACCAAGCTGGCGGCTAAAATAGCTTCCGACCTGGAGAAGCCGGACGGGCTGGTATTGGTTAAAGCGGGGGATCTGAATTCTTTCCTGGGTCCTCTGGATATTTTAAAAATCTGGGGCCTTGGCCCGAAAACCGCGCAAGCCCTGCGCGAGCGCGGTATAAACACCATAGGCGAGCTTGCCGGCTGCGGGGCGCGGGAGCTTTCTTTTCTAGGCAAGGCCGGCCCCGAATTGCGGGCGAGCGCGCGGGGGGTGGATCCGCGCGAGGTAAAAGAGGGCAACGGAATAAAGTCGGTTGGCAATGAAATAACTTTTGAAACCGACACTTCAGACGAGAGAACGGTTAAAGAGTCGCTGCTTGCCCTTTGCGATAAGGTCTCTTCCCGCCTGCGCGCGCAGGGCCTTAAAGGCCGGACCATAACCTTAAAAATAAGGCTGGAGGGGTTTTTAACCTATACCAGGGCGGTAACGCTTGCTTTCGCCACTAATTTTACGGATGTAATAAACGAACACGCGCTGGAATTGTACAGGGCTTTTGAAAAGGATAATAAAAAAATAAGATTATTGGGCGTTAAAGTTTCAGCCCTTATGCCTGCGGATTTAAAGGAATCCCTTTTTGAGGATAAAAATGACACGCGCCGGGAAAATACGCACAAAGCGATAGAAGCGATAAGGGAAAAGTTCGGCAAAGGCGCTATTTACCGGGCCGGCGGCAGGAAAGAGATATGACAGCGAATAGCGAACAGGGAATAGCGAATAGCTAAAGAGAACTTCTGAGGGAAGTCGCAAAAATAATGATCGCGCGATTAAAACGGATTTAATTGGTATAATGAATTATTCTGATTTGCTGGTTGCAAACTGGAATTAAAGCGTAGTATAAATAAACGACAGGAGATCGCGCCCATGGCAGAAACACTCGTGGTTGTAAGCAAGGTGAAAAAGATAGTAAAAGAAGCTGGTTTTCGCACCAGCGGTGAGTATGTCCAGGCTTTGTCCGACAAAATCAGTCAGATAGTAACGGCTTCAATAGAAAAAGTTAAAGCCGACGGTTCCAGGAAAACCCTGGGACAGCAGGACCTGCTGTAATTTAAGCCCTAAGAGCGTTGTAGTTTGAAACTTATCCGCTTTGTCTGCGGAAGGGGGCGTTTGTCAAAATTCCGGCAGGGCTCCATAAGGACTGCCGGTGTTGTGGCGATACGTTTCCTGTTTTTTGTATCATACAGGGATAGTACTGAAGCGTTAGAGTTAAGGAGAAATATATATGAAACTAGCAGTTGCAATATTATTTTCCGCTTTGACGGTGGGAACTGCCGCGGCTCAGGACGCCGCCATTCCCTCTACGGAAGAGCAGAAGGTCTTGTATGCTCTGGGTGTGGCGCTTGGACGCAATATCGCGCCGTTCAGTCTTGTAGCTGATGACGTGAAATATGTGGCTGCCGGGCTTAATGACGCTGTGAAAGGCAACAAGCTGCTGGTAGATTTCGACGCTTACAGCCCGAAGATAGGTACGTTCGCTCAGTCCAGGATGGCGGCAAAAGCCGACGTGGAGAAACAGCGCTCTAAACCCTTCATTGAAAAATCAGCCAAACAAAAAGGGGCTGTTACCACCTCTTCGGGATTGATATACTCCGAACTTAAAAAAGGAAAAGGGGTTTCCCCTAAAGCTTCCGACACGGTTAAGGTGCATTATCATGGAACTCTTATTGATGGTACTGTGTTTGACAGCTCTGTCGCGCGCAAAACCCCTGCCACATTTCCTCTTAGCGGCGTTATTGCCTGCTGGACTGAAGGTGTTCAGAAGATGAAAGTCGGCGGCAAATCAAAGCTTATCTGTCCTTCCGCTATAGCATACGGGGACCAGGGCAGGCCGCCCCAGATACCGGGAGGCGCGGTTCTTGTGTTTGAAATCGAGCTTCTTGGTATAGAGACGCCAGCTGCGGCTGCACCCGCGAAGAAATAGGCCGAAGGCTATAGGCTGTAGGCTATTAGTCTGTTATATCTTTCCTTCTTACCTACAGCCTAATTGCCTACAGCCTATTCACCTTGATTCCCTTGATATGCCTATTTCAAAAGCGCTGGAATTTGAACGCAGGGTGACACCCGAAGAGATAGACGGCCTGGGGCATGTGAATAATCTTGTCTATCTGAACTGGTTTATTGAAGCGGCTACCGCTCATTCGCAGGCTGTGGGCTGGGGCATAGAGCGCATGCTTGCCATGGGAGAGGGCTGGGTGGTGCGCCGCCACGAAATAGACTATCTTTTGCCCTTGAAGCCGGAAGAGATAGTGCTCATTCGCACCTGGGTGGAAACTGCCGAGCGCGCCTCCTCCGGGCGGCTTTACGAAATTTACAGGCGTTCCGACGGTAAAATGGTCTGCCGCGGCCTTACCATATGGGTTTGGATAAACTATAAAACCGGCAGGCCGCAGCGTATACCGCAGGAGGTAGTGCGGGCTTTCAGCGTCTGGGACCCGGGGAGTTCCTCCCTTGGAAAAACCGGGCAATAAACTTTTTTCCGGCTAAAGACCGGTAGATTCAATGGTGGCGCTTCATGAACCAGAAACCCACAAAAGACCAGCTTGCCTCCGGCTATCTTACGCACGAACTGAAAACCCCGCTTGCCTCAATACGATTCGCGCTTGAGCTTTTCCTGGACAAGAACGCCGCCGGGCTGCAAGCGGAGGATCGGCGGCTGCTGGATATAGCGCGCAGGAATGTTTCAAGGCTTAGCCTGCTCATAAACGATATCATGGAACTGTCAAAAATACAGACCGGCCGCCTGAAAATGCAGCCGGAACCCGCGGATCCGGGGCAACTGGCGCGGGAAACGGCCGAGGACATGGATTCGTGGGTGCAGCGCGCGGGCCTGAAGCTGACGGTGAACGCCCCGGAAAACTGCCCGCTGGTATTCGTGGACCGGCGCAGGACCGTTCAGGTCCTTATGAACCTGTTTTCCAACGCTATAAAGTTTACACCTTCAGGGGGGCATATAGATGTGACCCTGAAAGCGGATGATCCCGGTCACGCTGGTTTTGTGGTCCTTTCCGTGAAAGATACAGGGTGCGGCATAGCGCCGGAGGATATCCGGAAAGTGTTCGGCTATTTCGTGCAGGTGGGGCCTCCCGACAAGCGCGGGGAAGGCAGCGGTCTCGGCCTTTCGCTGGCGCGCTCCATGACGGAGATACAAGGCGGGATAATGTGGGTGGACAGCCGCCCCGGCGAAGGCTCCACGTTCAGTTTCACCATGCCGGTATATGTTCCAGGAGCGGAAACCCCCGCTCTTCCGGCGCCGTGTTTTGGTAAAATGTAAATAACGATAAGGAGAACCAAAATATGAAGATAGCTAAACGAATTTCACTTTTCCTGGCGGTAAATTTACTTATACTGCTGACCCTTTCACTTACGTTGAATGTATTGGGCGTGCAGCCCTATCTTAACGCGAGCGGCATAAATTACGGCGCGCTTATGGCTTTCTGCCTGGTCTGGGGCATGGGCGGCGCTTTAATTTCGCTGGGGCTTTCAAGAATATTAGCCAAGTGGATGATGGGCGTTAAGGTTATTGACCCGAATACCTCGGACCCCGCTATGGCCTCTCTGGTGCAGACCGTGCACAACCTTGCCAAGGCCGCGGGCCTGCCGAAAATGCCGGAAGTCGGCTATTACAACAGCCCCGAAATTAACGCTTTCGCCACCGGGCCCACGAAAAGCCGGGCTTTGGTCGCGGTGTCGGCGGGACTGCTTGAAAGCATGGACCGTGAGCAGCTGGAAGGCGTGCTTGGACATGAAATTTCCCATATAGCCAACGGCGACATGGTGACCATGACGTTGCTTCAGGGTGTAATAAACGCGTTTGTAATGTTCCTCGCGCGTGTTATAGCCTTTTTTATCACCCGTTCAAAGGACGGTGAAAGATCAAGCCCCTGGATGAACTTCCTTATAGTCATAGTTCTTGAAATAGTATTAAGCGCTTTCGGCATGATAGCCGTGGCCGCGTTCTCAAGGCGGCGCGAGTTCCGCGCCGACGCCGGCAGCGCGCGTCTTGCGGGCCGGGAGAAAATGATAAGCGCCCTTGAAGCGCTCCGCCGGACAACTCAATATGCGGATCTTACCGGCAACGCTTCAGTAGCCGCCATGAAAATTGCCGGCAAGCCGAAAGGGTTCTTCGCTCTGTTCGCCACCCACCCGCCGCTTGAGGCGCGTATTGAACGCCTGAAAGCGGCAATCTGACCTTAACCCGAATCCTGCAGTGTAAGATGGTTTCCATTAACCCTTCGTTTTAAAAGCGGGGCTGGGGGATTTTTTAATGTTATAATCTTAAAAATAGCGTGGGGAGTGTGGACGTATGAAAATACTGATCGCTGAAGACGACGCGCCGGTTCGCGAAATGCTTTGCGCTTTTATTTCCGACCTTGGCCATGAGGTCGTCCCCACGGAAAACGGCCGGGAGCTGGTGCAGCTGGCTATGGCCGGGCGGCCAGACCTGATACTGACCGACATGCACATGCCGGAGATGACGGGCGATTCCATGATAGCCATGATAGACATGTACGTCCCCCTCGCCGGCATACCGGTCATAATGGTTACCGGCGCCACAAAGGACGAGCTGGCCAGTGCTGGCATACCGAAAGAGATCTCCATCCTTCCCAAACCGGTGGATTTTGACAAGCTGACCGCCGAAATAAACAAAGTGGCTCAAAAGCTTGGCGGAGCGTGAACTCAGGTTGTTTAGGCTGTAGGTGAGATGATAGTTGATGGCAACGGAAAGCAAAAGAAAGCAATTGAACGCCGCAGAAAGTAAGAGCATAAAACAGTTTTCTTTCTTACTTGCGGTTGCTTTTCATGGCTTTCCGTAGCCTTCAGTTGCCATCGATGATGGCAGTTGTCAGTCTGAGCAACCTTAGCAGGTATGATTTTGTTATGTGCGGAAGATATTCCCAAACTTTTGAACTCTCCGAGGCCATAAAACGCTTCTCTCTGAAACCGCCTCCGTTCAGCTGCAAACCAAGCTATAACATCGCTCCCGGCGCCATGGCTCCTGTCGTCTGTCAGGGGGGTATGAAGCTGCTTAAATGGGGTTTTATACCGGCCTGGTCGGCCCCAAAGCCTTCCCCCGGCGTCCGTCTGGAAGGCGGACATCTGCCGCTTTTCGCCGCCGGCGACCCGGAAAGTAAATTTTCCGGAATTGAAAACGCGGGCACTTCTGAAAACGGGCCGGCTAAAGAAGGTTTTATAAACGCCAGGGCGGAAGGCATAGCCTCGCGCCCGCTTTTCAGGAACGCTTTTTATAAAACCCGGTGCATAGTGCCGGCTGACGGCTTTTACGAGTGGCAGTCAGCGGCCGGCGCGAAGATACCGCACCGCTTTGAAATGCGGGATAAAGGCCTTTTCGGCATGGCGGCGGTTTACGAGGAAGCCACGGGCACTTTCGCCCTAATCACCACCGCCGCCAACGCCCTGGTGCGCTGCGTGCATAACCGTATGCCGGTAATATTGGAGAAAAGGCATGAGGCGCTGTGGCTTGACCCGAAGATGAAAGACAGCGAAACCCTGCTGCCGCTCCTTCGCGCCTGCGATTCTTCTCTTATGCACGGATACCGCGTGTCCGATATGGTAAACGATCCCAAAAACGATTCCCCCGATTGCCTGAAACCGGTTTAGGAATAGCGAATAGGGTAGTGGGTAGCAAATAGCGAATAGTAAGGTAGTGAATAGAGAACAGCGAACTTAACCGCCTGCCGTAGGAACAGTGGTCAGTGATAAGTGGCCAGTGGTCAGTTTAAGATTGTTCGTTATTCTTTACTGACCACTGGCCGCTGTCTGCCCGCTGACCACTGTTCACTGACCACTTATTCCATCAGTTGCGCTTTCAGTATATAGTCCATTTTAGGGAAATCTTTTTTCAGATAGGCGTTTCCCTTCATCTGCACTCCGCCCTGGTCCGGCCCCATTCCCGACGGGGCTCCCTCGCCGTAGCCGGAGTAAATGCTTTCCACCACATCCATTCCGTCGGTAACTTTGGCAAAGGGTGAGAAACCCATTGCGTCCAGGCGGGCATTGTTGCCGTAGTTAATAAACATCTGGGTGGTGCGGGTGCCGGGGCCGGCCATGGCATAGGAAACATAGCCCTTCTTATTGGATTCCTTTACAGGGTCATCGGGGATATTTGCTTCGCGCCAGGCAGCGCTTACCGCCGGGTCGCCGTGTATGCCGAACTGCACCATGAAGCCGGAAATAACGCGGAAAAACGCCACATCGGTGAAAAAACCGGCTTTAACCAGGTTGTAGAACCTGTCCGCGCCTAGAGGCGACCAGGCACGGGTCGCCTCAAGCGTGAAGTCGCCTTTGGTGGTGGTGAACTTCGCTTTAAAAGTTTCAGGGGCTTTGGCGTTTGCGAGCGCCGGATTTTTAAGGGTAGCCATTGTTGTGTTTGTCTCCTCTGTTTTTATTTCCCGGGCTGCTTCACGGGGCTGCGCGGATTCATGCGCTTTAGGAGCGCAGGAAACGGCAAAAACTGCCGCGAAAACAAGCGTCAAGTGCGCGGATTTCATAATTAACCTCCTGTCTGCCGAGCGAATATTATAATAAATTTAATATTTACGTGTTATGGATTAATTCAAACCGGCGGGCGGCCGCAAGGCTTTTCATTTCTTCCGCTAATTTAGGGTTCTCGCGCATGGCCGCCTCAAAATGTTCGGAGAGCAGGACAAAAAGTTTGGCGGCGGTCTCGCATGCTATGGTGGCGTTGCGCGGGGCGCGGTCTATCAGAGCCATTTCACCGAAAAAATCACCGGGCCCCAGTTCCGCCAGTTTTTTGGAGAAAATAAGGCCCTTTTTTACGCTTACGGTAAGCCGCCCGGCCTTTACGGCATAGAAAGCGTCGCCTTTTTCTCCCTGCCGGCATACCTTTTCTCCCGCGCCATATTCGTAAAGCGTCACATAGGTCAGTATTTTTTCCAGCAGGCCCATGTTCATGGACGCAAAAAAATTTATCTTACGCGTTATTTTTACAAAGTCCGATTTTTCGTCGTCGCCTGTTTGCAGTGTTTTCATTTCTTGCCCCCGGCCTCCCTTTCTTTAACGGTAATTTTATCAAAATTTATTATCACTTGCCGGAGTATATTCTTTTTTTGAGGCGCGCCTGGGCCGATCCAGGCCAAAGCCGGCGCAATAATAAAGCGGGAAGAGGGTTTTCTTAACAGGTCTTACAGCGCGGAATCAGCATCCGTACTTGAGGCGTAATTTATCTTATCATCGGCGGAGCGGAAGTCCGCTGACTGACAGCCGGATTGTTGCTCTTTAGCTGGCCGATGGTGACATCGGCGCCCAGATCCAATTCAGGTGTACTGGTGTTATCGGAAACGTTCCCCTGCTTAAACGGATTCTTCGTGCCGCTTTGCTTAAAATTATCAATCATCGGTATCTTTGTGTTCCCAATATCCCCAAGTATATCCCGGACAGGGCTAAAGATGCACCATTCTCCGGAGTTGAGGCACACGATATCGCAAACGGAATGTGCGCCGTTTGTCGCGTAACAGTTTTCTGTTTCCAGCGAACTAAGCCAGAATTTTTGGGAATCGCACGCAATGTGATATAAATCAAAATCCTCCTCCAATATGTTGATAGGACGCATTTCAAAGACGCCGGAGCTATTGGTGTGTACGGTCAAACTTGGCGTCGCGTTTATCTGGCTTTGAAATTTTTCATAGTTTCGTTTCCGGGTATAAATTTTGCATGTCTTATCCTGCCCGTCCCTGATTTGGACGCGTAATTTTTTAGCCTTTCTGGAAGACGGATACAATATCGAAAGCCTTCCGCCCTTGTTCAACCGGGAGATATTCATTTTAATTATATATTTCGCGTTGGGACCGAACATAACTCCGTCGGTATAAACATCGGTCATAATATCTTTTGTCGCGATCGGAGGCGCAATTAATGGGGGCAGAGTCTTGAGCCAATAAAGGTCCTGAAAACCGAGAAAATGCGCCAATTCATGCGCCTCGGCGCGAATACCTGTCGCTGTAAAACCGTAAGGGGGATCAGTATTGGCGCCAAGAATGAAGCGCGGCCAGCCGATAAAACTGCCCTTACCGGGCCCGACACACATAATAACATCGTTCCCATACGCGCGGCTTCCGCAGGAACCGCCTACGGGATATCGGTTTATCTGTTCAGGGCTGAAATTAACATCTATGCCGTTATCGGCATAGTATTTGTTAATATTTTTGAGCAATTTCCTATATCCGGCTTCATCAACGTCTTCCTGAAGGTAAGCCATGATCTTCACTGTATTGTTGTTTTGCGCCCAGGCAGGCGTTATTAAGGTGGAAGCCAACAGACATCCGGCTATGAACGCAAACACAAAACCGATATCCGCGCCGCAAACACTCCTGTTGTTTTGTTTTTGAATATTTATCGGCATACGCGCATTATCCCGGTTAGGTGACAGGTCAGTTCCATCTGACTTTAGACCGTTCATAGTGTACCACATACAAACCGCTTGTCAAGGTCCGGTCGTCGCAGGGCTAGGTTTAGCTGTTGGAATTTGGAGCGACAAGGGATGCGGCACTGTCCGCTTTGAGTGGCCGCGCCGTAGCCTTTTGCGGATGAGTTGTGCTGGATAAAATAAACAGGCCCCGCGCAACGGGGGGCCTGTTAGATTCACGGGAAACGGGTGTTATCAGCCTACCGGACCCTGCGCCACAGCAGAGAAAACCTTGTTAGTGATAGTGGCAGCCAGGTTTGAGGTATGTTTCCTGCGCCTCCGGCTCCGCCCTGGCTATTTCGCCCCTTAAGCGGGATTTGCGGCTTGTGGGCGCATTTATGCTAAGATAAAAAGCCAGCAAATTTCACAGGAGACAAAGCATGAAAATAATTATTCCACTAGCGTTAGTGTCGTTCCTGGGTGTTATCGCGAACGCGCAGAACAATTCCGCGCCTGCGGCCCAGCCTGCTCAGAACGCGGTGACGATCCCGCTACAGCCTGCTGCTGAGCCCGCCGTGACCCCGGCTCCCGCCCCTGCCCCGGCCGCGCCTGCCAATCAGCCTACCCTTGAGGAACTCAGAAAAAAGCACATAGACACCGTAGCCGAACTTAAAAAAAAGAACATAGATGAAATAACGGCGCTCAGGGAAAGCCTTAAAGGAAAACCGCCGGTGAGTATCCGCAAGGCGATAGCGGCGAAGAAAGTTGAGCAGAAAGCCGCCCTTAAAGAACTGGGAAAGGCCAACAAGGCTGAGATAGAACAGTTCAGGAAGGACCACCCGAGACCGGCTAAAAAAGAAACGAAGAAATAAATAAAGCCGAAAATATAAACCCCGGAGACAATAAATGTTTCCGGGGTTTATTTTTTTATTTATTTCTTGAGGAATTTGTCAATATATCTCCCCGCAAATTCCTTGCCAGCCAGCCCGAAAGCCACCCCGAAAGCGAGCGCGAGGCCGAACCCGGCGGAAGTCAGCACGATCTGTACCGTCTGGCTTAATATCGCCGTGTCTATTCCCAGCCTTTCAAGGGCCATAATGGCGGCAAATATTACCACCACGATCTGCGTGGCTTTGGCCAGCGCTTCGGCGCCGGAAAGTTCATTGGCTTTCGCGGCGTTGCCGATAATCCCGGACAGAAAATGACCGAGGAACAAGCCGCCGCCCATTATCAGGATGGACGCTATCAGCTTGGGCATGAACAGCACGACCTGCTGCAGGAACTCGGAAACTACTGTAAGTTCCACAATGTTGGCCGCGGAAAGCAGGAACGCCAGGAAAACCAGCCAGTACACCAGAAAACCAAGTATGGATACAGGCGATTGGCCCACTCCCAGCTTGCGTAGAAGTTCAGCGAAACCCGCCTTGTCGGAGTATTCGTCCAGCTTTGTCAGGTGAAGCGCTTTCTCAACAGCAACCCTGAGCCAGCGGGCTATTAAAGAACCAGCGAGCAGCAGTATCAGCGCGGCCACCACTGCCGGCACCTTGCTCCAGACCTGCATAGTCAGCGTCTGAAAAGGATTCAGGAACGTTTGCATTATATCATTCATTATTTTTCCCCTTATTGAACGTAAAGAACCGCAACACAATTATCGTTTATATTCCCGTGCTTAATCAAGAAGCAAGTCGTAAACGCCTGCGCGGGGCTCAATATATTGTTTTGTTTACGCGTGAAATTAGGGTTATAATTGAACTATGGCGATAGATTTCGGAAAGGTACCGTTGGAACGCGCGCTCTCTAAGCTTGGGGCCGCTTCGCGCAGTCAGACCCGTGAATGGGCGCTAAAGGGCCGCCTGCAGGTAAACGGCAGGACTGTACGGGACCCTCTGTTCATGGTCACCCCCGAAAAAGACAGGTTCACGGTGGACGGCAAGCCGATGCGTAATGACGGCTGGCGGGCCATAATGCTGAACAAGCCCAGGGCGGTAGTCACCACTAAAAGCGATGAGAAAGGCCGCCGTACCGTTTTTGACCTGCTGCCTTTGGAACTGCGCGCTCTGCACCCTGTGGGCCGCCTGGATATGGCCACCACCGGCCTTTTGATACTCACGAACGATACTCGCCTCTCCTCTTACCTGACCGATCCGGCCAACGCCATATTGCGTACCTATGTTGTCACCGTAGCCGGCGAGGTGACGGAGGCGGAACGGGCAAAAGTAGCGGCGGGAATAGTGGACAACGGGGAACTGCTGAAGCCGGCCGCCGTAACACTTCGCAAAGCCTGCGGCAGACAATCGCATCTTACCGTGGAATTGACCGAAGGGAGGAATCGCGAGATACGCAGGCTTTTTGACGCACTGGACCACGAAGTTACCGGCCTTAAACGCGTTGCTTTCGGTTCCCTGCAATTGGGTACACTTGAACCCGGCCGGTTCCGGCGCCTCACCAGGGAAGAATTTAATATAAAGCGATGACACGGGGGGGAATAAGAGTTGGGATAAAATTCAGCCGCTTTAGACGCCCGCCACACAGTCCCGGCGGGCAACTTGTCCGCCAACGCCGTAGTGGCGGACGGACGCCCGTTAAACTTCTTCTTCCACCAGCGGCCTGTGCGCTTCCATCGCTTCCGGGGCCGCGGTATTCTTAAGTGGAGTCTCGTTCCAGAGCCGCAGCATCAGCATCGCGCCGATGAGCGAGAACGGCATCAGCATATAGGTCCAGGAGTTCCAGCCGAATTTATCCAGCAGCGAGCCCATGAAGAAACCGGTGAGACCTGAGGCCAGGTACTGCACCCCATCCAGAAGGCCGGTCACGGTTGAGGCCGCTTTTGTTCCGCCAAAGTCCATGGAAGCGGTGCCTGTAAGCATCCCGTGAACCCCGAATATCCACATACAGCAGACGCCCACCATGAAAGAGGCCGCGAACGGCGAGGCGGTCCTGCCCAGTATGTACAAGGAAACGATCTGGCCCAGATAGAAGATGAATGCCACCGGGGGCCGCCGGGATTCAAAGCACCGGTCGGAGAGGTAGCCGCATAACATACCGCCGGCGATGCCGCCCACGGTAACTCCGGACGTGGCCATTGTGAACAGGGAACTGCCGTGTTCTATCTTGTGTACCTCGCCCAGAAAAGGGATAAACCAGAGCATAAGGCCCTGCCTGACGAAACCCGTGCAGAATTCCGAGACGGCGAGCGTGATTATAACCGGGTTGGTGAACACCCGCCGGACCAGGTGGTTTAAGTCCACCGGTTTGTCCTTGTCCGCGTCGCGGGAGGACGCGTCGCCGGTGTTGAAGTCTTTAAAGCCCGCTTCCCCGGGCGTGTCTTTGACCAGGAAGAAGTCCACCGCGAACATCACGGCTATGGCGCCTGAGGGGATAAGAAACACGTAGTACCAGGGCAGATACGCCAGTATCCAGCCGCCTACGGTCATAGCCAGGAAGTAACCGCTTGATATCATTACACCGAATATACCGCCGAACATCCCGCGCTCTTTAACATGGAACCACGGAGCGTTTACTTTAACCACCGAGAGGGCGCCGAAAGACTGGAAATACTGGTTGGCGGCGTATAAGAGCGACATGCCCAGTATCAATTTGGTCTGCCAGCCGTTAAGGAACAGAACTCCGATGACGAGGTTAAGCGCGGCTGCGCCTGCCGCGCCTACGAGGATGGCTTTTTTACCGCCTATCCGGTCGGCCAGCGGCCCGTTAAAGGCCACCGAAAGGGCGTAGGTCCAGAAGCCGGCCGTGGCGATGATGCCGAATTCAGCCTTGCTGAGGTGAAAATAATCCATCATCGTCTTGCCGGCCACATTCAGGTTATAGCGTCCCATGTAAAATGTGGCGTAGGTAAGGCCCAGTGGAAACCAGTTCAAAAACCGGCGTGTCCGGTATTGTCTGGTGTGGTTCATGGGGTTGGTCATTGCGCTCTCCTGTTTTATGCGGAACCTTTACAATAATTATATGAGTTCATTCTAGCGGAGGTAAAGCAAAATGTATGTAAAAAAGGGGAACATGGGAGAATGGCGCTAACTTAAGGCGTTTTTAACCTGAAAGTTCTAATTGGTCCGTCTCACCGGCGTAAGCCGGTGCCCAGATTACGGCAAGGCCTGGATTCCGGTTTACGCCGGAACGACGTAATAATAAAATCCGGAACTGCCAACGGCTAAGAAAGATGAAAACCCTGAGAATTGCCGGTAGGGCCTTAAGTTAGCGTCATTCTATTATGTCACCGCATTACCCACCGCATTACCTCATAAATTTTATCTGAGGATAATCTGAGCCGCGCCTGAGCTTTCCCGTAGGCCCGCGCCTTATACTATTAATGAAGGCAGGAGGAGAGATTATGAAAAAGATAAATTTAAAAACCGTACTTGAGCTTGCGACTGCGCTTGTTTTTCTGGGTGTCTCGCTTGGAGCCGACAATAACTCAGTTATGGGCTCACGAATGGCAATGGCGGCAAAAGCGGATGGGTTCAACACACTGATGATAGAATCTTTCGGGAACTACGGAGAAGCGGGCTCGGACAAAGCACGCTACGCGGAGAAGAAATTAACGCCCGGTTCGGTTAAAGAAAAAGGCTTGCTCTCTAAAGCGCCCCACACAACACGCCCACAGGCTGTTATCACGAGCCCGATGCCTGAAACACCGGCTGACCTCTCGTTAAGAGATGCTAACCTGAAGGAAGATGGCATGGGGCTTGAGACGCGGCGCACAAAGAGAGTCTCCCGGTTGGAGGATCCGGGCGAAGCGATGGGTGGAGGAAGAAAGAAGCACCTTAAGGAGGATGCCAAAAGAATGGAGGCTCAGAACAGGATGGAGGCCGTTGCTAACTAAGGTAATTCCGAATGGAAACGCCCTCCATTTAAGCCATCCTAATGATAACCTGTCTGGGAACTTTTAGCGCTAAAAGTTCTCAGACAGGTTTTTACACACCGCCGAAAGCGCCGATGGTCATCCGGTGACATAATACCTATTCCATTCCAGTGTTTTCATGCCGATAAATATGTGTGTCTTAGCAGTAGCTGGGAATTAAGTATTATGTCACCGGATTCCTGGTAATAATCCTGCCGTCCGTAAACAGCCGTACCCCGCGGTACACTTGTGAATATTACCTATGGACGTGCGTATAACTCCGTATAGCGGCCAAAGGCGCGCAAAGAGTATTGTATTAACATAAATGCGGGGCTGAAGTCCCGCTAAGGAGATAAATCAATGAAAATACTATTAGCTCTGGTTTGCCTGCTCGCGGCCGGGGTAAAACCGCTGTGTGCCCAGAAGGCGGGCGACTTCGGGGCGGGCGTCATTCTCGGCAACCCTACGGGCGCCGCGGCCAAGTTTTGGCTTAACGACAGCCGGGCGCTGGATGCCGGTGTGGGGTTCAACACGGACTTAGCTCTGTACGGCGACTACTTATGGCATAGCTGGAAGGTGCTGCCCCAGCCGTCCGAGGGCAGACTTCCCGTCTATCTGGGGCTGGGCGCCCAGATCATGGACTCGGCGCACAACAATTTCGGATTGCGCGCGGTCGCGGGCATTGCCTACTGGCTGCCGCGCAATCCCGTGGAGATATTCCTTGAGCTCGTTCCTGTTTTGCGCTTCTCTAATAACGATGGTGTCGATTTAAACGCGGGCATAGGCCTGCGATATTACTTCAAGAGGAGCTGACATTGACAGCCGGCAAGGCCCGGCGCCGTAGTTTTTTAAAAGGGGAATAAAATGAACAAAATACCGGAAACCAAGGTTGTAACCAAAAATGCGTTAAACGACAAAACAAAAAAAGGCGCTGCGCTCAAGGTCCGGCAAATCCAGGCAACTTGTGATATGTTGCACCGGTACTTCGCGCTGCGCGTAGCGCAAAGCCGCGTATATGGTGGCTGAAAAGTTCCTTAAGCTTGGCACTTAAAAGGCGCCATTAAGGGATGGACGGCCGCCAATATTCCCGTCAAACAGGCGTTGCCGCGGGCACTGTTGAAAGACTACGGTCTGGTCCGTGCGACAATAATGTCCGGACGAAGGCCAAAGGGGACCTAGATGAAGATGCTGATTAATATGCTGGTTAGCAGCTTGGCCGTGTTCGTGACCGCCCGCCTGCTTCCGGGAGTGACAGTAGACAGCTTCGGCACCGCAATCGTGGTCGCGGTCGTTTTGGCTCTGGTGAGCGTTTTCCTCGCGCCGGCGCTGTTGCTGCTGACTTTGCCCATCAACATGTTGACTCTGGGGATGTTCACCTTTGTCATCATAGGCGGGCTTGTGATGATTACGGCGCGGGTGGTGCCCGGGTTCCAAGTGGCCAGCTTCTGGTGGGCGCTGGTTTTCGCGCTCGTACTCTCGGTCATCAACGCTTTCTTTCACGGAGTGCGGATACCCTAGTCCTTTATGAAGGAAACTCATATGGTTCAGGCTTCGCCCAGGCGGGCTCATCTTGTCACCTTTCTGGTCACGCTGCTTGCTTGTGTCGTTACCGTTTTCTGGATGGTAGGGCCGTACCTGCTGTCGTTGTTTATGGGCGGGACGCTGGCCATGCTCACCTATCCGGTGTATCAATGGTTTCGGGTAAGAAAGTGCGGCCCCCGGCTGGCCGCGGCCGCGGTCACCGCGCTCCTGCTGCTGCTTGTCATAACGCCGTTGACCGGCTTCTCTGTCCTGGCCGTAAAAGAGGGAATATCCATCGGCCAGGAGATGGCCGGGCTCAAGGAGTTCTCTCCTAAGGCGCTCACCGTCGCCTTAAGCCGTTGGCAGCTGGTCAGGACTGTAATCGGCGATCCGAGGGAGGTTACCGCGCAGCTCAAAAGCACGATCCAGGCCGCCGGACAATTCACCAGCGCTGCCGTCCTGAAGCTGGGCGAAGGCGCCCCGGAAATAATTCTTCAGATCATTCTGGCAATGATCGCCTTCTTTTTCTTCCTGCTGGACGGTAAGCATTTCATGGAATGGACACTCGGCCTTGGCGTGCTTGATCGGCACGTGCAGGAGAAACTGGTGGATTCTTTCAGGGACACCACTATCTCCGCCGTCCTTGCCGGTCTGGCCGCCGCAGCTTCCCAAGCCGTTCTAATCGTGATCGGATTTCTGGTCATTGGCGTGCCTGGCGCATTTTTGGCCGGAGGACTGACTTTCATCTTCGCGTGGATACCAATGCTTGGAACCGCCCCGGCTTCGCTTGCGGGGATGCTCTATCTCTATGTGATGCATGGATCGGCGTTACAGATGGCGTTAATGGTCGCTATGGCGCTTGCGGCCGGAGTCATAGACAATCTGGTCCGGCCCCTGGTCCTTAAGGGCCGGGCCGATATGCATCCGCTTGTGGGGCTTATAGCCATCATCGGCGGCCTGCAGATGTTCGGTATACAGGGGATACTCATCGGACCGATCCTGGCGGCTATGCTTCTCTCGTTATTAAAGATCTGGCCGGTAATAAGAGGCCGGTTCGGGATAGGTTCCCCGGTGGAGGAAAATAAAATGCCAACCCCCCGGAAAAACCAGACTTCGCCGTCTTAGCCAGAAAATTTAATTAAATTTTAGGGCTAGACGGTATTTTCACAAGGAGACAGTATGAAAAAAACAGGAAAGATGATGGGAGCGGGAATCGGGATGGCGGCTCTGGCAGCTGCGGGAGCTTATTTTCTATATGGAAAGAAGGGAGCCGGGAACCGCGAGAGAATGGCGGGCTGGGCGCTCCAATTGAAGGGCGAAGTTCTGGAGAAGATGGAGAAACTCAAAGACCTTGACCAGGAGGCTTATGAGAAACTCGTGGACGAGACCGCTGCGCGGTACGTACGGGTCAAGCGCGTCAGCGCCGCCGGCTTAAAGAATATAACAGCCGATCTTAAGAACGCCTGGGCGCATATTGGAGAGCAGCTGCGATAGCTTTAAACCCATTCGTCGCGCTCGCTTAATCGTAATTAACAACTGGTGCAGCGCCGCGTTGTTATTATCCTTGAAAATGCGCTATCTGACCCTGCTGTTTTGCCTGTATGCGGCGCCGCTGTCGGCGGCGCCGCGCGCGGCGCTTCGCCTGCCTGCGGGGCTGATAATCTCTTCTATCACGATTGAAACGCATAATGTCTTTGAAACGGAATTGCCTTCCGAAAATAAATTAATCTATCGGACTGCCAACCGTATTCATTCTCAGACGCGCGATGGCGTCATTTCGCGCGAACTGCTCTTTGAGGCCGGTGACCGCTACGATGCGGCCTTAGTCGCGGAGACGGAACGCAACCTCCGCGCCCTGCCCTTCGTCCGGCGCGCCGAGATTGAGGCGGCGGTTAACAGCAACGGCACCGTGGACGTGGTAGTACGCACTTACGATTCCTGGACCCTTGAGGTTGTAGCTAACTACAAGCGCGCCGGCGGCGCCACCAGCATCAAAGCGGGGATCGCCGAGGGAAATATTCTGGGCCAGGGCAAATCCGGCTCCGCCGTATACAGTAACGACTGGGGTTCGGGTTCCGCGGACTTCAGCTACAAGGACCGGCAGTTTCTGCATTACAAGCGTTTACAGTACTCTGTGGCCGCCCGCACCGCTCCGGGCAGCCAGAATTTGTCGCTGTCTTTTGACCGCCCCTTCTACGCCTCTATCGCGCGCTCGGCTGTAGGCGGCTCCGTCAGTTACGGCTCAAACCCGGCCGGCGCGGTCACCCGGCGGGTCGCCGAGGCCGGGGTCAACTACGGCATCTCGCTGGCGCCCTCCACCGAGCGGACGCGGCGTGTAAAGTTCGGCCTCGTGGCCCACCGCTCCGAGTCCACCGGTCCGGCGCCCGATCGTGAGCAGCTGGTTACCATCCAACTGGGCGCGGAGTGGGAGGAATTGGACTTCCTGACGGTGCGGCGCATACAGAAATTTACGCACGATGAGGATTATAACCTCGGCTTCGGTGTCTTTCCCTCCTTGTCGTGGGCGCCCGCTATTCGCGCCCTGGGAACCGCACAAACGCCGCTCATGCCCAGCGTCACAGTGCGCAAGGGCTACACCTGGGGTAACCAGCTTCTGCTCTTAAACTCCGGCTACAGCTCTAAGTACTTCAACGGCGGCAACGGAAACATTGTAGCCTCGTTCAACGCGGTGTACTACTTGCGCGGCCTCAGATACCAGACGCTGGCTTTCCATACCGGCCTTGACCTGGGCTGGCGCCTTGACCCCGCCTCGCCGCTGGCCCTGGGCGAGTTTAACGGTCTGCGCGGCTACGGCGTCGGACAGTTCACGGGCAGCCGCCGCTTCCTGCTCAATATAGAGGACCGCGTCTATGTATGGGACGACCTTTTACGATTGTTAGACGTCGGCATGGTCTTATTCTGCGACTCCGGGTATGTATGGCAGGCGCAGGTCCCGGTCAAACTGTCCGACCTTAAAAACAGCGTGGGCGTAGGGCTGCGCGTGGCCCCGTCGCGCTCGTCCAGTAACAGTCCCGTGCGTATTGATCTGGCCCGCGCGCTCAACGGCAGCCCGGGCCGACCGCGATGGTCGCTTTCAGTCCTGGGGGGGCAGGCCTTCTAAGAGTAGGGGAACTTCTAAACGGATGAAATGTTGAATAATATGAAAATAATCAGACTCATCACTCTGGCGCTTGCCATGCTGGCGCTCGCCGCCGCGTGGACGCTGTCTTTTGCGCCTTGGTACAAAGGCAGACCAGGCGTGAACTCGGCGGCGTCGGCCCCCCCAGGAGTTCCGCCTGCCAAACCCGCCGCTGCTGCCGTCAAGGTAAAGCCGAATGCGGCCAAGAAGAGCATGGGGATTAAAGAATCGGCGAGGAAACGAAAAAAGCGGGTCTCCATACTGCGGGAGCCGGGTGAAGCTCTGGGCGGAGAAACACCTGAGAAACGCGAAGCAAACCTGTAGCACAACGCCGACAGACAGTAAGTAATCCACTCTTGTTTTTTTATTCATTTTATCCGAAAATAGTATAATAGCGGGAATCACTGTGAAAACCCGCAATAACCCTAAAGCGTTCCCCATAGTCGCCATCGGCGCTTCCGCCGGCGGGCTTAAGGCGTTTGAGGAGCTCTTGAACGCTCTGCCGCCGGAGCCGGGCATGGCGTTCGTGCTTGTTCCCCATCTGGCCCCCCAATATAAGAGTCATTTGACCGAGATACTGGCGCGCAGCACCAGGCTTCCGGTCAGAGAAGTTAAAAGCGGCGACAAGGTTTTGCCCGACCGGATCTACATCCTTCCTCCAAACCGCGCGATGCTGATAAAGGAAGGGATTCTCTACCTTTCCTCCTCCGGACATAAGTCTGTCTGGCGCAAACCTATTGACAGTTTTTTTCGCTCATTAGCCAACGATAGGAGGGACATGGCGATAGGCGTCCTCTTGTCGGGAGAGGGTTCCGACGGGACTGAAGGCCTGCGGGCCATCAAAGCAAGCGGCGGAACGACTTTCGCGCAGGATGGAAATACCGCGGCTCATCTCAGCATGCCTAATTCAGCCGTGCTTTCCGGCTGCGTGGACTTCATCCTCTCCCCGACCGAGATCGGGGAAAGGCTGTTCTTTGCGCGGGATGGCGGCGAGCGGCATCAAGACAAACCCATGGGCGAGGGCCCTCTGAACAGGATACTGGAGCTTCTGCGGACCGCCAAGGGAGTCGAGTTCGAGCTTTATAAACGGGGCACGCTGCGCCGGCGCATCCAAAGGCGCATGATGCTGGGGCGGGTCCGCGAGCCGGAGAAGTATTACCGCACGCTGAAAGCGGACTCAAAGGAACTGGAGTCGCTCTACCGCGATATCCTGATCTCCGTGACGTCGTTTTTCCGGGAACCGGAATCTTTCAATGCCTTAAAGAGCGGTATCTATCCGGGTCTCCTTAAAAACAGATCCGCCTATACGCCGATCCGTATCTGGGTTCCCGGCTGCTCCACGGGCGAAGAGGCCTACTCCCAGGCCATAAACCTGATCGAGTTCCTCGGTAAACAAGCATCCAGAATACCTTTCCAGATCTTCGCGACGGATGTGAACCCCGTCGTAGTGGAAAGGGCCCGCGTTGGACTCTACCCCGCGAAGATCAGGGCGGAGGTTTCACCCGAGCGGCTGCGGCGTTTCTTCATCAAGACGGAGGACGGTTATCGTATCGCCCCGTATATCCGCGAGCGGTGTATCTTTGCCTCCAAAAACCTGCTGCAGGATCCGCCTTTCACGAACCTGGACCTGATCAGCTGCCGCAATCTCCTGATATATCTGGGGCCGGCGCTCCAGGAAAGGGCGCTGAAGATATTTCAATACGCTTTGAAGCCGCGGGGCATCCTCATGTTGGGGCGTTCGGAGACCGTCGGAAATTTTTCGGGAAGTTTTTCGCCACTGAACGTGAAAAAAAAGGTTTTTTTCGAGAGGACATCCGCTTCAAAGGCGCGCCTCGATTTTATGCAACCCAGCCGTTTCCCGGAGACCGAGTCCAGCTTTAAAGACCCCGGGCGCGGCGGGGCGGGCAAAAAAAAGCCGGTTACGGACCCCTTCGACCTGCAAGGCGAGCTGGACAGCGTCCTGCCGGTGCGCTACCTCCCCAACGGCGTTATCATCAACCGGGACATGGAGATATTGCGTTTCCTGGGGAACACCTCTTCTTATCTCCGGTCGGCGCCAGGCAAACCGGGCATGAATCTTCGCCGTATGGCTTCAGGAGATCTCCTTTTGGAACTACGGGCGGCCATTCATGTGGCAAAAATGTCGGCCTGCGCCGTGCGCAAAGAGGTCGCGGCGCCTTATCCGGACGAGACCCCCGGGCGCATCCGTATCGAGGTCCTGCCGATCAAAGCCTCCAATCCGCGTAATGAATATTTTCTTATCCTCTTTGAGGAGATAGGCGCAGCGGAACCGGACAAGCGGCGTGCCGGCCGGACGCGGCGGGGGAAGGAAAGCCGCCGCGTCATCGAGCTCAAAGAGGACTTGGCGATTTCCGGCGAGCATCTTAAAGCCATCATAGAAGAGCAGGAGTCTACCAATGCGAGGCTTCAGACCTCAAATGAGGAGCTTCTTTCCAGCAACGAAGAACTGCAAAGCATTAATGAGGAGTTCGAGACCGCCAAGGAAGAGCTTCAGTCCACCAACGAAGAACTGATAACGTCGAGTGAGGAAGTCGGACGCGGTAACCTGGTACTGAGCAACGCCAACAACGATCTCTCCAATCTTCTGGCCAATATCAACATCCCGATAGTCCTGCTGGGTTCCGACCTGACCGTCCGCCGCTTTACTTCGCCGGCGGAGAAGGCGCTCGGCCTCTCCCCGGACAAGATCGGACGGTCCGTTGTGGACAGCAGACTCCCGCTGCGCCTTCCCAACTTGAAACAACTGCTCCTTGACGTGATCAGGACCGGCCATGTCCAGGCGCTGGAAGTCCAGGACACGCAAGACCGCTGGTATTACCTCATCCTTCGGCCTTACCGGACCGACAAAAGTAGGACAGAAAGAAGCAGGACCGAGGGAGCCGTGATGGCCCTTATAGATATACACGACCGGAAGCTCTCGGAGAAAACCGTGCTGCGGCTGGCCACTTTGGTGCGCGACTCTAACGACGCCGTAATCATATGTGATCTCAAAGACCGGATCATCGCCTGGAACAAGGGCGCGCAAAAGATGTACGGCTACACTGAAAGCGAAGCTCTGGCGATGAGCATCAGGCGGATCATGCCGGAAAACAAACGCATAAGGGCGCGGGAGCTGGTACGGGTATCGGCGGCGCCTATAGAGATACAGCGCCGTACGAAGAGCGGCCGGATTCTGGACGTTTTGCTTACTGTCACTGTGCTGCGCGATGAGAAGGGCCAGCCGGTGGAGGTTGCTACCACCGAACGGGATATCACGGAGCGAAAGCGGGCCGACCGTGAGCTCCGCAGGCTGAATGCGCGCGTGATCTCAGCCCAGGAAATGGAGCGTAAGCGCCTTGCCCGCGAGCTTCATGACGGTGTCGGCCAGATACTTTCGGGCGTCAAATTCAGGCTGGAATCCCTCCCGGGCGAGATTGCCCTGGACGGGAGAGCCGCGGCGAAGATCCTTAAAGTGGGCGGTGTTCTGGATCGCGCCATCTCGGAGATCCGCCGTGTCTCGCAGAATCTCATACCTTCTGAACTGGTAGATTTGGGCCTTGAACCGGCCTTGCGCATGCTTTGCCGCGAGTTTAAAGAGCGCGCGGGGGTGCGGGTAATGCTGCGGACCGAACGCGTTCCGGAGTCCATCCTGCCCGATCCGGCGCTGGCAATTTTCCGCATCGCCCAGGAGGCGCTCAACAATATCGGAAAACATTCCAAGGCCACCAGGGTCACGGTAGACCTCTCTTGCAAAAGGAGAGAGATCTTCCTGAGCGTGAGCGACAATGGGGTCGGGTTTGCTCACGGCGCCAATAGGCCGCTGACCAGGGGGGGAATCGGCCTTGGGAACATGCGTGCGCGGGCGGAATCGGTTGGAGGCTTTTTCGCGCTTCATTCAACGCCAGGCGCCGGGACCAGGCTCGGCGCCCGTGTGCCATTATCGGGGACAGGAGGGAATAAAGCATGAAAAACATCAGCCGGACCAAGATTAAAGTGTTTTTGGTGGACGATCATCCTGTTGTGCGCGAGGGAGTCCGTTCCTTTCTGAGCAGCCATGGCTTATTTTTGCTGGTCGGGGAGGCCTCCGACGATAAAGAGGCTTTGCGCAAGCTCAAGAAGATCACGCCGGATGTTATCATCCTAGATATCTCCCTCCCTTCTTTGGATGGCGGAGAACTTGCCCGGCGGCTGCGCCAAACGGCTCCCAACGCCAAACTCATCGCCTTCAGCGTCCATGCCGGCCAGGAATACGTGGTCAGGATGGCCCGCTGCGGCGTGCACGGTTATGTGATGAAGGACGCGCCCACGGCAAAACTCATAGAGGCCATCCAGCACGTCCATAAGGGCGGCCTCTATTTTCCTTCCGATATGTCCGACGCCATCCTGGCCCCGGGGTCTAAGCCCGCCCCTGATGGGACAAAAGAAGCCGTATTGACCGCGCGCGAGCGGGAAGTGCTCATTCTTCTGGCTGAAGGTCTGGCCAACAAAGAGGTGGCGAGAAAACTGGGCATCAGCGTGCGGACCGCCGAGACGCATCGCGAGCATCTCTCTCACAAACTCAATATCACGACCATTGCTGGTCTTACGAAATATGCCATCCAGCATGGCCTGACGTCGCTGAGATCTTCCACCCCGGCCAAGCAGGTGGAAAAGAAAGGCTGTTAGACTGAAGGAAGAGCAGGCTGTAGGTAATAAGCAAAAACACAACATGCGCTAACAGCCTAACAGCCTAACAGCCTAACAGCCTAACAGCCTAACAGCCTAACAGCCTAATAGCCTACAGCCTATCCCTTAGCAGTTACAATTCTTTTTAAAAACATGGCAGACGTGGAACAAAATAAAATCAGCGTTTTTCTGGTAGACGACCATCCAATCGTGCGCGAAGGGGTGCGTTCCTATCTTGTCAGCCGTGGGATTGTGGTGGTGGGTTATGCTTCAGATGCCCCGGAGGCCCTTCGCAAGCTTAAGAAGCTGTCGCCCGATATTATAGTATTGGATGTTAGTTTGCCTTCCATGAAAGGCTGGGAGCTGGCCCTCCGCCTGCGCCGGCTGGCGCCAAAGGCCAGGATACTTACTTTCAGCATCCATTCCAGCAAAGAATATATGGTCAAGATGGCCTGTTGCGGCGCCCGTGGCTATGTGACTAAAGACCAGCCGACGGCGGAACTTCTCGCCGCTATCAGGCAGGTGGCCCGGGGCGGCCTGCATTTTCCCGCCGGTATGGGCGACGCTATTTTAGCCGCCGTGAATAAGTTCTATCTAAAACCAGCCCTTCGACATCTAGCCGAAAATACCTAGGCCGTCCAAATCCTAACGGCTCCTGCAGCTTCTCCGTAATAACACCGTCCGTCAAGAGTATAATTCCGCATTGGCAGGGCCCGTGGTATGGGGTATGCTTAACCTGAGACCGCAAAAGCGGATTACTAATTCAAGGAAAAATGTTCATGAACGCGTATAAGCGGCTGGCTTTTTTTATGCTTCTGGTTGCCGCGCTTTTTCCGGCTTCACTGACCTGCGCGCAATTCTATGCCGAAGACAGCCGCGGCCCCCGGCCCGGCCTGTCAATAGGCGGCCGCGCAGCGTATTATCATCCCAGGGGCGCCGACAGCGGGGACTTGGCTGAAGGAGCGCAGGCGCGCTATCACCTTACGCGCAGATGGGCTTTGGAAGGTTCTGTGGACCTGCGCAAAGATAAATACGGCGGAACAAACGTGGATGTGGTCCCGATCCAGCTTTCGGTTATGGTCTATCTTATGCCGCACGGTTACAGGTTCGCACCCTACATTTTGGCCGGGGGAGGATGGTATTACACCCATGTCTACGCTCCTACCGACAGTTCCGAGTTCCGTTTTGGGCCTCATGCGGGAGGGGGAGTTGAATTCTTCCTGAACACCGTCTGGTCCATAGACGGCTCTTACCGCTATCTATGGGCCGAGGATATCCACTCTCAGGATGCAGAGCATCCGTTGGGCCGTAATTTCAGCGACAAAGGCTTCATGATTACCGCCGCGGTGAATTATAGTTTTTAGAAACACTAGGATAATAATTGTGACGGACGGAAAACAAAGCGATATTAAAATTTTTCTGGTAGACGACCATCAGAGCGTACGTGAAGGGATGCGGTCCTATCTGACCAGCCGCTCTATAGCGGTGGTGGGTGAGGCTTCAGATGCCCCGGAGGCCCTTCGCAAGCTTAAGAAGCTGTCGCCCGATGTCATCGTATTGGACGTTAACCTGCCTTCCATGGAAGGCTGGGAGCTGGCCCGCCGCCTGCGCCGGCTGGCGCCAAAGGCTGGAATACTTGCTTTCAGCATCCATTCCAGCGAAGAATACGTGATCAGGATGGCCCGGTGCGGCGCCAGGGGCTACGTGACGAAGGATCAGCCGACGGCGGAACTGCTCGCCGCTATCAAGCAGGTGGCCCGGGGCGGCCTGTGTTTTCCAGCCGGTATTACCGACGCTCTTTTGGCCGCGGCGCCAAAGTCTTCCCTAAACCAGCCGGACAGCGTTTCGCTGACGAGCCGTGAGCTGGGGGTGCTGACATTGCTCGCCGAAGGTTTCTCAAACAAAGGCGTAGCGGCCAAGCTCGGCATCGGAGTCAGGACGGCGGAGACGCACCGGGAACATATATTGCGCAAGCTCAATATCCGCACGGTCGCAGGCCTCACCAAGTACGCTATACGGCACGGGTTGACATCCATAAAGTAATACAGCCGCGCTTGCGCTTAAGTCTGATAAAGCGCGCGTGTCCGTAGTCCCCGCCTAAAACCGGTGTAATACTACCCATCAAGCCCGGTACAACTCCGAATAGACGCCAAACCGCCAGGGGACTATACTTGTTTTATGTCAGCTTTTTGGAAACCGAAAATAAAATTGATTCTTCATAAGAGCCGGTTGTCAGCAGTTATGGTTTTGCTGACCGGCTCGCTGGTATACGCCGGCGTGCTGATAAGCGCCAGATATAACCTTTCTATCCCCGTGTTGGCCAACGGCGGCGCGGACATGGCTTCGCCGAACTACAAGATCCAAACCGGTACACTTGGGCAGGGCGTGTCCGGCAACGCGCAAAGCTCCAATTACCAGAATTCAGGCGGATTTGCGGATCAGGCCCGGGCGATGGCCAATCCTCCCGCCCTTAATTTGAGCGACGCCTACGTGTATCCCAATCCCTTCAAGCCGAACAGCCCGGGCAGCTTTCAAGCCTCTGAGATCACCTTTGCGCACCTGCCGGCGGAGGCGACTATCAGGATATTCGCGATAACCGGCAGACAGGTGGCGGAGCTTCACAAAACCAACAGGACGGTTGATGATTATAAATGGAACGCTACAAACAGCGATGGGCAGAAACTGGCGAGCGGCGTTTACCTTTATTTCATTACGTCGCCCGGCGGCGGAAAGGCAAAAGGTAAATTCGCTGTGATACGGTAGGGTAGAGATTGTGGAAATAGGCAGAGAGAATTTTATGAATACTTTAGCGCAGAACAGAAAGCCCGCTTTTATCTCGGCATTTCTGTTTGCTTTTGCCCTCTGCCCTCTACCCTATACCCTAACCCCTGTTTTTGCGGGAAGCGCGCTGGGGACGAGCGCGTTTCAATTTCTTCAGATGGGTGTGGGGGCCAGACCGTCGGCGATGGGCGAGGTTTTTGCGGGCGTGGCTGACGATGTGAACGCGATTTACTGGAACCCGGCGGGGCTTGCCGGTATAGAGCGCGGAGAATTGTCCATGACGCACGCGTTGTGGCTTGAGGACATCACCTATTCAAACATCGCGTACGGCCGGCGGGCGCTGGGCGGTACTATAGGCGCGGCGTTTAATATCCTTAACACGGGCGACATTCAGAAAGCGGACAACACAGGTTTGCGGCTTGCAGAGAACTACAACATGTCGGACATGATGGGGATTGTTTCCTATGCCCGCGCGTGGGGCAGCCTCGCGCTGGGCGCAAATTTAAAATACATATCCTCGCGTATAGAAGAAGAAACCGCGCATTCCTATGCCGCCGACATAGGCGCGCTCTACAGCGGTTTCAGGCCCTGGGGCCGGAAGATAAGCGCAGGTTTGGCGGTGCAGAATGTGGGCACGAAGGTCAAATACGTATCCGAAGAAAATCCTCTGCCGGTGATAGTCCGCGCGGGTTGTTCGCTGGAGCTGTTTAAAGGTTTGCTGGCTGCCTCCGACCTGAACTACACGGAAAAAGATATTAATATCCACGCCGGGGCCGAATACACGCGCGTGCTAGGCGCCTTTGTTCTGGCGGCGAGAGCGGGATATAAGAACGACACCGTTAAGGAACTGGGCGCGCTTTCAGGGGTAACCGCCGGCATGGGAATTAAATGGAGTGATTATCAGCTTGACTATGCGTGGAATTCGTTCACTGATCTGGGAATCACTCATCGTATATCGCTGGGAATCAAATTTTAGATGAAAAAATAATCGGAGGTTGTATATGAAAAGCAACAGCATGAAAACTGGAATTTGCGGCGCCGCCCTGGCCGGGCTGTTCATGATCGTAACAGCCGCGGTAACGCCCGCGCTGGCGGCCGTTCCGGGATTGATAAATTTTCAGGGAAAGCTTGCCGACTCTAACGGTAAAGCGGTCACCGGCGTTGTTCCCATGGTGTTTAAATTCTATACGACCGCTTCCGGAGGCTCGCCCGCATGGACCGAAATCCAGAATGTTACCCCGGACAATTACGGCATTTACAGCGTAATGCTGGGAGAGGTTACTCCTTTAAATATAAGTTTCTCCACCGCTTATTGGCTGGGTGTGACAGTTGGGACCGACAGCGAAATGTTTCCCCGCTACAGGATAGTTGCTTCAGCTTACTCATTATACGCTTTAAACAGCGCCACCGCCGCCTGGGCAGAGGGCGCGGATTGGTCTATGATAACCAACAAACCGGCGGTAACTACTCAGGGGAACGCTTTTAACGTAGCGAGTCAGCTTGTGCAAATGACGTCCGACAATAAACTGCCCAGTTTAGACGGCTCAAATTTAACCAATTTAATCGGCGCAATTGGCGAACAGGGAATTCAAGGCTTTACGGGTGCAACCGGCGCCGCGGGCGCGATAGGTAACACAGGCTCCACCGGAGCTGCCGGCGTAACCGGTATCGCTGGCGAGATAGGCCTCACTGGCGCACAAGGAATTCAAGGTGTCACCGGCGAAATTGGCGCAACTGGCACGATAGGTACGACCGGCGCTATAGGCGCAACTGGCTCACAGGGAATTCAAGGCGCCACCGGCGTAACCGGTATCGCTGGCGAGATAGGCCTCACTGGCGCACAAGGAATTCAAGGTGTCACCGGCGAAATTGGCGCAACTGGCACGATAGGTACGACCGGCGCTATAGGCGCAACTGGCTCACAGGGAATTCAAGGCGCCACCGGCGTAACCGGTATCGCTGGCGAGATAGGCCTCACTGGCGCACAAGGAATTCAAGGTGTCACCGGCGAAATTGGCGCAACTGGCACGATAGGTACGACCGGCGCTATAGGCGCAACTGGCTCACAGGGAATTCAAGGCGCCACCGGAGTAACCGGTATCACTGGCGAGATAGGTCTCGCTGGCGCACAGGGAATTCAAGGTGTCATTGGTTCCACCGGCCCTGCCGGAACTGAGGGCGCAATAGGCGCTATAGGTGCAACTGGTTCACAAGGGATTCAGGGGATTATCGGTCTCACCGGTCCTGACGGCACAGCGGGCGCACAGGGAATTCAAGGTGTCATTGGTTCCACCGGCCCTGCCGGAACTGAGGGCGCAGCGGGCGCTACCGGCGCACAAGGGATTCAAGGAATTCAAGGTGAGACCGGTTTAACAGGCCCTGCCGGCGAATTTGTATATACGTCTCAGTCTGTGGTACTTGCAGCTTCCACAACTTTTGCGGCTGATGGCTCCGGAGTGGTTCTTATGACATTTTCCGGCACCAGTTCCATCGCTACCATTACCGGCTGCAGTTCGGGAGTCGTGGGGCAAGGTCAAATGGTCACTTTCGTAGAAGCGGCCTGGACAGTCGGAGGCGTGAGCTTCCTTGACACACTACGCGCCAATGCCGCAAACGACACGATGTTGCTGAATGGAGTTGCGGGTATCTGGACTCCAATTGCTGACGCCTCGTCATTAGGATCATCCATTACTTTATTATGTACGACGATTAACACAGCGACTCCTCCGTTGATCACTCCAGTAAAGCTTTGGGTTGAGGTCGGGCGTTCTAAAACCAGCGACTAAATCCGGCTAAGGGTTAGTGTGACTCCATTCTGTAGTCCCCTCTAATCCTCCCACCGTAATACTACCTAGGTTGCCGGGCATAACTCCTAATAGATGTCGTATTGGCGATGGTGTATGCTTATATCATGTAAATCCGGGCTAAGAGTAAAGGGGGGGCGGTGAATAAATCTATTAATAAACGGCAGGCGGAGAAAATAACAATATCAGCGCGGCTTTCGCGAGAAAAACATGGCGCAGATATGAACAGGGAACGGGACGCCTCCACCGCGGTTAACGGCCTGGAAGAGCTCTTCCTGACGAATCCCGGAATTTCATTGGATGCTATTTCCAAGGCTGTGGTTGACGAGGCGTGCCGCCTTACCGGCAGCCGGGCCGGTTTCGCGGGCTATACGGACCCGTTCACAGGGCGGCTTATGGCCGCCGCTCGTACCGACAAGACCCAAAAGAAACGCCGGGGAAAAACGGAGCCTTTCGTCTCCCCGGAGTTTAACAAACTTTGGGCCCGCGTGTTGAAGGGAAAAAAGCCGTTGCTGTCAAATTCCGTGCCGCCCGGCCGCGGGGCCGCCGGCCATTCACGTGACGGCATAAAAACAGGCAAGTTCCTGGTGCTACCGGCGCTGTCGGGCCGCAAACAGCTCGGCTTACTGGCGCTGGCTAATCCGCGTGGGGGAGACTACTCCGCCACTCAGCTGAAGACGGCCAGGCAGATGGCCCGCGCCTATGCGATAATATTAAAACGCAAGTTGGCCGAAGATCTTCAGCGCAGGGAGCATGAGAGTATTCTGGCTATAATCGCCTCCTCGCAGGATATTATCTACTCAGCCGACATGGAGGGGAAGATAGTTTACGCAAGCCCGAAAGTAGCGGCTTACGTAAACT